>JAABUK010000504.1_pt1 | contig 80973 bp, 2 predicted proteins | sample 5559141 | NCBI WGS metagenome assembly JAABUK01 (sample SAMN10711869, study PRJNA513367) | rock metagenome | isolation source: Antarctica rocks | place: Antarctica: Victoria Land, Pudding Butte nord | collected 2016-01-03
CCTGAGCGGCCCTGAGCGGCCCTGAGAATATTAAGCCGGTATTGAGAATCCTAAATAATCCTGAGCGAGCCTGAGCGAGCCTGAGCGGGCCTGAGCGGGCCTGAGAATTCTTACCTAGCTCTAAGCTATTTTAGCGCTCGCGAGCGGGCCTGAGCGCTCCGAGCAAACCAGGATTCTTAGAGTCGCTTACACTTTTGTAGATGAATATTTAAGAAAACTCTTTAAACCCTTAGAGGAAATAAAGGAAAGAATGATAAATAAATAATATAAATAAAATATATATTTCCCGATAAATATTAATATAGAAGATTAATAACTTTCCGTAGATATTCTTTTTTATTAATAATAATTATTCGTAAAACCCTCTAAACCTAGTAGAATAAATAAGGAAAAGAATATTATAGGATTATCGGCAAATCTTAAAAGTAAATATTAGTATACTCTAAACGTTATTAGCCCTATTAGAAAGCCGTCTACGGGTTTATACTCAAACTCTATATTAAATACCGACCCGAGGTTTAGTAGGATTAGTAAATTAGAGGTACGGGTAGGGTCCTATTAATAAATAGTATTTACTATTAATAGGTTTAGTAACTCGATAAATAATTAGTAACTTAAATATTAGACGAATAGGCTCATTATATACCCTATAGTATATATATTTGTATACGTATTAGTATACGCTATAGTATAGGCTATAGTATAGGCCATAATATACCCCATAGTATACGCAATAGCGTGCGCAGCTTGCGCATACTATTGAATAGTATACGAATGGCATGCGTAAAGGTATCTTGAATAGTATACGATATACGCCCCCCGTAGTAGTCTTTAAAACATTAGACGAAAGCCCCCTATAGTATACGTAATTATAGTATACGCCAAGGTATGCGCCAAGGCATGCGCCATGTATGCGAAATAGTATGGTATTTATGTGTATATACTCCCCGGATATACCCGGGTAACGCCCCCGCGAGAACTTTTACTAAAACTTATTATTCCGGGCCCGGTAGGTCGCTAGCGTTAATAATCGTCGCTAGGGGTCGCTATCATTAATAGCGACGATTATAGAATTTTATTTATTTTAGCCCTATAATAGGGCTGGCTACTATTAGTATATTAACGGTATATATAAATTACTAAAGTTATTAATCCTATTAAAATTAACCTGGAGTTACTAATAGGATACTACCTAGACCCCCGATTTATTAAATTTATTAAAAGTTACCTACCCGGACCCCTAATTTACTAAACTTATTAATAGGACACTAGTAGTCTTATCCGTAAATTAGGGCTACTAGTAACGTCCTATTAATAACTTTTCTTAGTAAAAGTTACTAGTAGGACGCTACTAGCCCTATCCGCGCGGTCGGTAACTAGGGTTTTAATAGGAGTTTCAATTGAGATTTACCGATAATCGGTATATATAATTTAGCGATAAAGCGTAAGCGTATTACCTCTATATAACTATAAAGAAATATAGCGGTATATATTCGTATAAACTAGTATTTATTAATATATATATTAATAAATAAGGTACTCGATAAAACTCTTTAAAATTATTAAACGAATAAGGAAAAGAATATTTCCAAAATAAATATTATCAATATATATATATAACGTAAATTTATTTACTCGGCGCGTTTATAACGGATTAAGCGAAATATATTTATATAACTTTATAACCGAACCTTTATTTGGATTTAAATATTAATTAAATAATTCGTAGACTCGCTAGATATCCTAATTTACTTTATTTATAAAAAAGCGAAGCTTATTTATAATAAATATTCGCTTACGGTACTTAATAAGCGATAAATATATTATCGACTAATAAGAATTCAAGGAAATTCTAAATCCTATAAAATAATTCTAAAAAGGGTCTATTAATGAATCGTATAATAATAGTAAATCTTAGTATTAGTTATAACTTCGGCCTCCGCCCTTCATACTTTATTTCTTTAATACTATTATATTAATTTCTTATATATATAACCTTACGTACTTCTAATATTTAAGTTTACTAATTAATTAATAGCGTGATTTCTATAAGTTTATTTATAATATAGATATAAATTTATTATATATACTTCGGTATAAGAGTTTAAGTTAATATATTTTAATATCTCTTTTTAAATTTTCTTTTTAATAACCTTTAATTTAAATATAAATATAATAGTTTCTTTTCTTTATTAATACTAGTCTCGTTTATATTCATTTTATTTAAAAAGAATTACGTATATATATCGTTATTATTTATTATTAACTTCTGAAATTCTTACTTTATTTTACTTAATAGGGTACGCGTATTAAAATAATAACTCCTTATTATAGTTTAATATTTTAATAATATCGATTCTTTAGATATTTATTATAACTCCTTATTTAAAGATCGTTAAGTATTTATAGTCTTCCGTTACTCTTTTAGAAGTTTATTATTTATATTATTTAAAATATATCGGCTATAATAACTTCTCCTATAATAACCGCGTAAACATAGTATATAATTATTATTATATATTACGCTACTTTTACTTACCGGTTCGTTATACTTTATTTTATAAAAATATATAATTAACGTTATCAGGTTCCGTTATTATACCGCGGGTATATTAATATATTATTTATTTATTATTAATTATACGGATCCTTAGATACGCTTCGTTATCGGACTATATATTATAAAAAGTCCGTTAAGACTTATATATATATATAATAAGATCTAGTAAATTCGATCCCGCTAGTATAATATAAATAGGTCTTTAATTTCTAGCTTATACTATTATATCTTTAAAAAGAATTAAAGATATAATCCGTTATAATATTAATAATATACGAAGTTAATATTTATTATATATTAATATCTTCTAGTCTAGTTTATTATTTAAAAATATTATTAAACTTTTCTTTAAATCGGATTATAATTTTAATAGTTTTAATTTAAATTTTAATATAAATTTTAAGGCCGTTATTAACCCCGCTATCGATCTAGCCCTCGACCGTAATATATTATATATAATACCTTTATCTTTTAAGCTCGACTTTATAACTTCTTTTAATATATCTTCTAATACGTCTTCCGATATAGATTCGAAAGAAGAGGAAATTATATTTAAAGGTCCTAATATTAATATTTAAGAAAAGAATATTTATATATTTAGTTTAAAGGAAGAGGTAGTAGGTTTTATATTATTTATATCTCCTAAATTATCCGTAGATTAAAAGAAGAGATAGTATTAAAAACTCGTTATAATTAGAGCTAGGAAATAGGCCGTTTATAATACTCGTAAATACTAATAACTAGTTATAACTAGTAGTTAATAACGTTTTTATTTCTTATTTCCTTTCTTCTTTATTTTTACTTTTTAATTATATACTTTACGTAGTTCTTCCGTATATATAATAGCGTCTTTATTCTTTTATTAATTAAAGTTATTTAACTAATTATTTTATCTTATTAGATATTAGGTTACACTCTTTATCTTTTTTTTTAAAATCTCTTTTACCTCCTATTCTTTAATATTATCTATTAATTCCGGTAGAGGTATATCTAGTATTAATATATCGTCCTATTTACGATAATATAATTCTAATAATAATATATACAAAATATTAGAAATATAATAATTCGTTAATAATACTAGGCGATATATTTATAACTTAATTATATCGAGGACTTTAAATAATTTAATTAATTTATAAAAGAGTTTCTTATTTAGTCGTCTTTATATAAAATCTTTTATTAATAAATATACTAAATAACTTATATTAAATAATTTTAGCTTATACTTTTTATTATAATTACATTTCTATACTTCTATTATAATTTTCTAATATCTTTATAAATATTTTTTAGACCTTTTTATTTTCTTAATTCTTTTTTTATTAACGGTATATCTCCTTTAAGCGGCTCGTCCTCAAGACGCGTCTCGATCGATAATTATAACCGTATAATACTTTGAATAATATGAAACGCGTCGTTATATACTACGCGTTATAATATATTTATTTAAATATCAATAGAAACTCTATCTAATTATTTTATTTATTAATATAAAAGGGTTTTAGTTAATATTTTAATATCTAATTTTAACGTTTTATTTATTTATTTATTTACGGATAAAATATAATATTTAGGCGTCGTTTAATCTTTAGATAATAATATATTTTTAATTAAAAAATATTTATAAAAACGAATCCCTTATCGGATATAATACCCTCTAGTACTCCGAACCTAAGAATAATTTCCTTATATATTAATTCTACTAGTTCTATAGTATTAATAGTTTTAGTAGTAGAGATATACCGTAATATTTTAATATACTTATCTACTACTATAAATACCGAGTCGTAGACGCGTCTTTTATATTTATTAGGCGGTAACTCTATAATAAAATATTTTATAATTTCTTTCTACGGCCTAGTCGGGTAAAATAAAAAATTAATTTCGTTATAAAGATAGTACCTATATACCTTAACCCGTTAATAGAGATTATATATCTCGACGTATTCTTATATATTAGCTTTTAGAGTATCCTAGTAATATTTTTTAAATAATAATTTTATTATTTTTTTAATACTAAAGTACCTTATCAAGATATTATTATAATATTTTAGTAATAACTCTTCGCGGATTAACCTCTTTATAAATATATAGGTTTTATTATTATATTTAAAGAGTGATTTAAATCGAGAGTTTAATTTCTAGCGGAACGTATAATATCCGCCTATTAATAAATAACGATTTTATTTTATTAAAAAGAATTATTCTTTTATAATATACGGATTAACTCGACTATTAATAGACTTTCTATATTATAAATCGTTTCGTATATAACTATTAATCTAATAAGTATATATAGAATAAATAATTTATAATTTATGGCTTTAGCGATAAAGTTAAATAATTTATTTATTATATCGTAATATATTTAAATAAATATCTCGTTTAAATTTCTTAGAATTTCCTATCTAGATTTAGGTTCCTTAAATCTAAATAAATATATTATTTAATATACCTCTCTAATAACTAACGTTAAGGATCTTAATAATATAATTCTTATATTTATTAAACTTTATAATATACCTACGGCTAATCGGTTAATTATAGGCGAATAATTATTTATTTCTAGATCTTCTATATTTGTAAAAGTATTTCGTATTATAATAATAATAAGACTAGAACTAGCTTTTCCTAAATTTAATAACTTCTATTATAAAGTAAATAATATTTAATTTAATAAATAACTTTAGCCTTTATAATCTAGACGTCGCGATAATTTATCGGCTAGATTACTTTTACTAGAGCGATACGTAATCGTAAAATCAAAAGATAAAATTTTTATAACTTATTTTATTTAGCGGTTATTTAATTATTTAATATTTATAAATTCCTTTAAATTATTATAATTTATTAAGATCTTAACTTTATATAAATTATTTTTAAAGTAATACTATTATTATATAAATATTATAACGATTATAAAGAATTCTTTATTATAAATCTTATATTTTTCCTTTAATCTTTATATCTTATACGATTAAAATATAACGGGGTACTATTTTATATCCTATTATAACTATAAAAGTATTATAAATATTATAAAATTAAACCTATTTATTTTAATTCGAATTCGTAATTCTAGGTTAAAATATATTAATATTAATATATAAAAGAAAATATCTCGTAATATACGGAACGTGTACTTAACCTCTTCTAGTTATATAAAATATCTAAATTTTTTATTATTTTAATTTCTCTTTAGTAGGCCTATTAAAGGCCTTATTATCTATAAATATCGATAAATAAATCGACGATAGAAATTAATAAAGCCGAGGAAAACCTGAATATTATAATAGATTTCGGTTTCGGTTAAGATTAAATCGTCTCGATTTTATATTTATTTATTAATATACCTTCGGTATTTATAATAAATTCTAGAAATTTAATTAATTAGGTAAAAAGTTATATTTCTTTAAACTCGTAAATAAAGAATATTTTTACAAATACTCTAATATTTATTATATATAGTTTATATACTCCTCTTTTAAATTTAAATAAATTAGAATATTATCTAAATAAATTATATAGAATATATTTATTATTTTTATTAACGACTTATTAATATAAATTTAAAAAGTAATTAGTATATTTATTAATTTAAAAAGTATTATTATATATTTAAAATAATTGTATTATATACGGAATATCGTTTTCTATTTATCGCCTACTTTAATTCTAATACGATAATAAATATCCTTTAAATTAAATTTAATAAAGATAATAATATTATTTAAATAATCTAGCGTTTTATTAATTAACGGTAAAAAATAACGGTTTTTAATAATAACTTTATTTAAGCCCCGATAATCGATATATAATTATAAACCGCCGTTCTTTTTTAGGACGAAAAGAATAAAGATCTTTATTAAATTTATAAAGTATTTAATTTAACCCTTTATTAAAACGTCGTCTAAATATCTCTTTAATTCTAATAATTTAATATTAAATAAATTATAATAAGGCCTATAAAATAAATCCCCTTCGGTTTTAATAATATAATTATTATTTTTATATAAAGGTAACTAGCCTACTTTCTCGTCTAAAAAGATATTAATAAAATTATTAAAATCTTATAAAAGTACTAGCGGTACACTGGTATTATAATTAACGGATACTAGATTTATTATTATATTATCTTAATATTCAATTATTACTTTATCTTTTGATTCCGAGTTACATAGGCCTAATTTTACGTATATTAATATATAAACCACTAGTTTAATTCTTAAGAATTTAATAAAATCTTTAGGTTTTTCTAAACTAAACGTACTTTTAACGATACCGAATCGTTAGGTACGTATATTAAAAACTAATTAAATTCTTTTCTTTTTTAAGACCGGTATATTTAAAATAATAAACGATTCCTTTTTATTAATAATATAAAAAATATTATTATATACTTTAGAACGTTCCTATAAATCGGTAAAATAATAATTTATATAATAAGTATTATAGTAGTAAATTACCTATCTATTTATTTACTTCGGATATAAAAGCGGCGCGTTTTTTATATATTTAAAATTATACTACTTTATAAAGTTTTTATCAATAATATTTATCTTTATTCTAAAATTTATATCTATTATAATTATATATTTTATAAATTTAATATCCTTTATTTTTAGAACGTACGTAATAATTAATATATATATTTTATAAAATAACTACTTCTTATTATCCCCTCGAGACGGAGACTTTCTTAAGAATTCGTTATTTCTTATAACTTTATAATTACTTATATAACCGATTATTCTAGACTTTTTCTTAGAGTAATTAAGGGATATATATTTATATTTTTTATAATTATAATATTTAACCTCGTTAAGGTCCCGTTTATAAAACGTAATTAATTAATTTATATTTTTATATTTTAATTAACTTTCCTTCTTATTATTTATATTAGAATTATTTTTATTTTTATAACCGTTTATCTTTAACTTTTTATAAGGGCCCGAATAATTATTTTAATCTTTACTTTTATATTTTTTCTTATCCTTTATTAGGTTACGTTTAAATCGTATTATAAATATTATAAATTCGCTATATACTATAGGAAGGGACGGAAACCGATTAATTTTTTATATAATATCGTTATATAAATATATTAATAAATAAGTAGTTAACTATTTATTATTATAAAAGAGTATATCGGCAAATCTCAAAAGTAAATATTAGTATACTCTAAGCGTTATTAGCCCTATTAGAAAGCCGTTTATAAATTTATACTAAAACTCTATATTAAATACCGACCCGAGGTTTAGTAGGATTAGTAAGTCGGGGGTCTAGGTAGGGTCCTATTAATAAATAATACTTACTATTAATAGGTTTAGTAACTCTAGTTTATTATATATATATATTAATAACTTTCGTAATATAGGTTTACTATTCTTTATAAATTTTATTAATTATTTAAATTACTAGTCGTTATATCCTTAAATATTTTATGAGTATTTAATATTATTTAGATTTTATAACTCCCTTAGGTCTTTCTTAACCCTGAATTTATTTAATTCGGACGGCTTTAATAATTTACCTATATATATAGTATCGTCCGAGTCGGATAATTTTAGAGTATAAAAGGATTTTTATAACCCGGCGGATTCTTAGTAGATATATATACTCGCGTTTATATAAATAAATAACTTAGATCTCTTCTTTAAATACTATTATATAGTAGATATAAATCTATTTATTATTATTTATATTAATTATTTAATTATTACTTAGGATTCTCCTTATATATAGTACTAACGGATAAATATATTATTTACTCGTTTTTTAACTACTTTTATTTTATCTTTTTGTACTTCGCTTTATTATTTATAATTTAATTATTTTTATTTTATAACTATTCCTTATTTTATAGCCCCGCGATAAAGTAGATCTAGCCTAGGAGGGTATAAAGACTTTATAATTATTATACCTTAATCTCGAAATCGTCTTTATCGCCGTTAATATTAGTAATTTTCGCGTTAAATATATCTACTTCCTCTTCCCCCGATTAATATTCCTTAACGACCGGGCTATTAGGGTATATCTTCGGCCTATATATTTAAAATTAGCCGGTAATATTTATAAATTATCTTCTTTATATATACCGAAGTTATATCGCCCGCTATTTACCCTTATTTTTAGGTTATATTATTATCTTTATTAATTAAATTAATAATATCTCCGTCGTATAACGAGTTAATAATATTATCGTCGAGTAACGAGTTAGTAAGATCTTTTATTTATATTTTTATAATTATTTTTACGAAGTCCGGTTTACCTTTTAGGTCCTTTAGGGATTCTTTAAATAAATTAATTACCGGCTATTAATAGTCCTTACTATATATATTTCTATATCTATTATATAACCGTATAATATCTTTGTAATAATATATATTTTTATTTCTTTTTACTCGTACTACGCTCTCGTAACCTATTCGAATATAACTCGAAGATCTATTAATATAAATATTAATATTTATATTTTAAAAGGTTATCTTATTTTTAATTTTATTACCGTTTTATCTTTTAATAATATAATATCTTATTTCGTATTCTTTAAACCTATAATAAAGCGCCGTTATTATAAAAATAACTATACTAGTAAATAATAGGTTTTATATATTTTCGTAATACCGCCCGAGCCTAATACCGTTTACTTTATTATAAAAGAATATACGATATATCGTTATTACGATAAGCGGCGCTAGGAAGCGACCCTTATACTAAACCCGTAAATAATAAACTTCTATTCGGATATAGGAGGTAATAGTATTTATATTACTTTATAAATCCAGAAGGGTAAACCGTAGGTCGAATATATAATCCGAGGTATTATTCTTAATTTATTTTATTATTAGGCCTAGGTATTCTATTATTATCTAAACCTAACTTCGTATCTTCTTTATTATTTAATTTCTAAAATTAGTTAAACTATCTAGGAGTTACGTTATTATTAATTATTATTTAATATATAACGGGTAGTATATAAAAGTAGAGATTATAACTTTCTATATTTCTTTAAGAGTAAAGATATCGCCCGAATTATATAACCGGCCTAAAACCTATAGCTTTTATATATATCGAAGTAAAACTTTCTATTCCTTCTATATCCTAGTTATAAAATTATTTACTTTTATATAATAGTATTCCGGCTACGGTATTAAGCTATTAATATCGTTACTATTTATAATCTTTAAAAGAAATATAGGCGTAATAGTATTTATAATATACTAGTAAATCTTAGAGTTTTCGTATTTTATTTTATAACGGCGGTATTTTTTACCTTAAAGAGTCGAAATTAAAGCCTATATAATACTTTTATTACTCTTATCTCTATATTTAATATCGGATATAATTATAAATATAGGATATAAAGGGGGCGGATATCTAGGCGTAATATATTTAGATTTTAAAATATAGCGATTAAGAAAGAATAATAATATTTATTTTATTTTACCCTACTATTACCGCCTATACTACGGACGCGGTTTATTATTTCTTTACCGCCGTTACTCGCCTCGTATAATCTATAAAGATTAATTATTATCGGATTAACCGTTTAAAAGAAATTTATTAATAATATATCTCCTTTTTTAAGGTTCAGCCCCTTCGTTAATTTTTATTTATATTTAGTTATAGGCCTAATCTCGGTAATTACTTTTTATTTAAATATTTATATTAATCGCCTTCTAGTTTAGAAAAAGTAACTTTTATCTAATGATATTTAACTACTTCGTTATTATATTATTAGGTATATTAGTTATATTTAAATATAATATATTTTTATTATATTATTTACCGAATTTAAAAGATACCTCTTTATATTAAAGCCCTCTTAAGGGGCTCCTCTCGTAATTAGAATTTATTCTCCGTATATTAATATACCCGATATACGTTCGATAAAGGTCGACGATTTACGTATTTTTTTTAAAATTACGACTAGTTATTAAAGCCGTAAATATTTAATAATAATAACCGAGATTATTTTTATTAAATATAATATTAAATCCTATTTATAAAAGGGAGTTAATATAATTTATAATTATAATATAACTTTTATTTCGAAAGCCTATTTATTTCGTTTCTTATATAAAAGTTATTAGCCGTATATATTTTATATAATTAAGAAAATATACTTTAATAACGATTATAAATAAGTAATCCTTTTTAGAGTTAAGGTTATCGGGAGAAGAATACTCGTCGATATTAATATTAATTATTATTTTAGAAAGGACTACCTAGTTATTTACGGATATATCGATAATATCCTCGAAATCGTGGTTACTCTTCTTTACGCGTTTTCTTTACTCTTTTATATTACTTCCTTCGTCGTTATTATTTTATATACTTTTATTATAGTCTCCTTAAAGGGACTTAATATATTATTATATTAATAGTCGTTTTATCTAGTTATATATTTAGATATATTTTTTATTTCTTCGCCTCTTTTATAGCTTGCCCCTTCGCCGTAGTAATTTTTATAATAATTTTCGATTTTTAATCTTTCGCTATTATTAAGATTTACCCGTTATTTATTTATTATATCGAATCGATTTTATTAGAAATCTATAGCGTAAAGCTATTATTTAATAATAATATATAAAAATTAATAAAGGGATTATTTAGAATCTAGGATAAAAAACGGGCGAAAATCTTAAAGAGAGGTAGCTTTTCTTTAACGCGTTATTATTATATTATTTTAATTATCTTTATTAATTTAGCTTAAAGATTCTTAACCGAATTAAATAAAAATTTACCGAGTTAACTAAAATCTCGTCGGTACTAGACTCGAAATTTTATCCGAGTTAAATTATTATACCTTTAACTCCTCCTACCTCTTTTTTATACCGTAAAATAATTTACCTACGATATAATATCTTTAAATTATCCTCGTTTATATCTCTTTAATTATTAAAGTCCTCTTTTCTTTTATTACCTCGACGAATATATATTAGGCCTATTAAGGGGATCGATTTAGGTTATATTTTAAATACTATTAATTAAAGCGAATATCGACGATTATATCCGGTAGCGGACCCTTTATATACGGTATAGTATATTAATAATATATATTATACCGCCGGCTTTCGAGCTATATTAATAGGACGTAGAGCTACGCTATTAAACCCGGCGATTAAATTATATCTTCGTATTATTCGATAATAGTTAAAATCTTTATTTTATTTATAATTATTTATATAAAGAGAACCTTTACTAACGAATATATTATAAATTAACGGAATATTATTTTATACGGCGCCGGGAGCGTCTTAATAATTTAGAGAAGAGGAATTTAGATTAAAATAAACGGCGCGAGGTACTAACTAAATCCGATCCTTATAATTTATTAATATAAATATAATAATAAATAAGAGTAGTATCGGGGTAGTTATTATAATAAATCTAGAAACTAGAATATAATAATATTAGATATATATAAGAATAGATAGTTTAAAGAAACTTTTTTTCGATTATACCCGTTATTTCTCTTTTATTCCTTCTAACTTAAGATATAACTATATTATTAAAAAAGTAGGTTAATATATATAAAAGTATTTATAAAGGATTTATATTTAGATAATAAGGTACTTAACGTCCTATACTTTTAATAAAGTATAATATAATATATATAGGGTAGAAGCTAAAGAGAATAAAATATTTATAATTTAATATTAACCGAATAATATATTTCTCTTTCGGGTTTTACTCGGATTATTTTTTTACCTAATATAATATCCGAGTCGGATACTATATATACTATAAAACTTATAAATAAATTATATTCGTTATATTACGATACTTTCTACCGAGAGTTATTTACTAGCGAAAATAAAGTTATAAAGAATATAATTATTTATTCCTCTACCGACCTTTACGTCGTTAATAGTTATAATATTATATACCGTTTATATCTAGAAGAATTAATATCTAGTATACCCGGCTAATAAATTATAAATAATTACTAAATATAATAATTAAGTATACGATAAAAGAACGTAAATATTCTAGAAATAACTATTAATAACGAGTATTAAATTATAGAAATTATACTACCTAAATTAATATCTAGACCGAATTTGGCCTTTATATTAACCTAGTACTATATATAATATATATTCTTAGGGTAATTATCGTATATTAATATTAAAGTACCTTATACGTTAAATAGGCGTAGAAATAAATATAATATAAAAATCTTTAATCTATATCGCTTCTTTTAATTCATTATCTTATCTAGTTATCGGTAATTATTATCGGCCTATAATATTATACTTATATTAAATATAAGGGGCGGAGCTATAAGCCTTATAAAGAAAATGAATATTAAGTTTATAAATTATAAATTACTCGGTTTATAACTTAAAGTCTATTAAAGGAAGGTATTAATTTTAGGAAGAATAAGTTTGGCCTATAATTTCTAGTCCAAATAACTCTTATCGTCTAGAATAAAATAGTAATTATACGTCTTTTTATTTTTTTAAAATAAACGTATAACCCGCCCGTTATATTAGATATCGAAGGATTATATCTAGTCTATATCGAGATTAATATTATAGAAAATATAAATTAAAGTTACCCTAATCTTAAGAATATATTTAATAGATAAGAGAAAGTAATTTTATTCTCTTTTATAAATAACTAAATATAATCTTCGTCCCGTTTAATTTAATATACGGATAAATTATATTATAAAGACTCGCCGCGGTAGTACTTCTTTAACCTTTATATAAATATTATTATAAGTTTTAGTTAAGGCCGAAGGGGATATATAATTAAAGTATTAACTTATACCCTTAAAGCCCTAGCGTAGCGGCGAGGTAATAAATTAATTATTAAAAATAAAATCTTAAATAAATTAAGGCCGGTATTTATTTATAAACTATAACTTTATATATACCTACGACTTTATAATTTATAACTCGGCGCTAGTAAACTCGTTAAAATAATAAATATAAATACTATCCTTTAGGTATTTATTCTACTTTATATATTTCCCTCTAATTTAAAGGATATTATACGATCTTTATTATTATTATACCGAGAATTTACAGAGAGCTCGTTATCTATTATTATTAAACCGTAGATTCGAGCGTATATTAAAAAGTTTAATATAATATTAATTATATAAAGTTTATAAACTTTATTAAAGTAGTTATTAATTATTAATATAAACGGTAGTTTATTAACCTTTCTAATAATTAATATAACTTCGCGATACTCCTTTTATATTTCTTTATAAATTCGCGACTACTCTTAATAACGTTTTTTTATCGAGTATCCGTAATTAAGTAACGGATTTATTTTATTTAATAATAAAGAAATTTAATAAACTCGATTATACCCTCGAAAATCTTAATAAAAGATATTCGTTCGATTTCGATAAAATTAAGATTTATTTTTATTTTATTTATAACCGCCTTTTCTATATCCTTATCTAGGTATATATAAACGAGTAGGTTCGTTATCCTTTAATTAATATCCTCGATTTTAAGAAATATTATATATTTAATAAACGGATTTCAATACTATTATAGTTATTTAATTAATTTAATTATAGTTATATATTCCTTTAAGGTATAAATTTATAGAGTTATAAAAAAACCCTACATAAAAAGTAAATTTTAACGGTATATTAATTTACGCCTTTAATATAATTCGGATTTTTTAAAACTATTTTTTAGTAATATCTTTAGAACCCGTTTTTTAATCTCTTATTTAATCTTTTAAATAAATTCGGCGGCCTTACTCTCCCTAGTTTTAATTTTATAAAATTTATTTATAAAGATATATTTTATACGGAAGTTATACTTAAGGTTAATACCCTCGTTATATAATTTTTTAACTTATATCTCGTATAAGTAGAAATTATAAATAATTATTATACTCTCCTCGCCGAGCTTTATACTCTATTAGGGCTATAATATAATAACTCTATATTTATATAAATAAGTCGCTTATTAATAACGTAATAATATATTTTATTAAAATAAATATAAAAGTATCTAAATTTTAGAATCTTAATATTCGTATCGATTTATTTAATTTATTATTTTAACTAGTTACTTATAATCTTTACCTAAATAATAATAAAGATAATATCTATTTTAGGAAGGAGAAGAGCGTCTTTATCTTTATATATATTAAGATAATCGAAAATTAATAAATCCGTAAAAAAACGGATCTCTTAATTTATTTATAATTTTATTTCGTATAAAGGGTATCTACCGTAATAAGGGGAGTCTTTAAAGTCCTCGAGAGTTTTAAACCCTTTAATAAAAAAAGAATTATATTTATATACCGTACTTTAATATTCGAGAATACGGGAGTTAAAAATTATAAACGTTTAAATTAACTCGGATATTAATACCGTTTAAATTAATAATAATATTAAAAAAGATTTAGAGCTAAATACGAACTTTATTAAAATCTATATTATTACTATTAATAGCCCCTCCGTAACGGGAAGCCCGCCGCCTTCTTTAAGGATATTATATAATTAATAAATATTTAGTTTAAGGGCTAGTATCTTATTATTTACTCTTTTTTATAACTTTAATAATTATATAATATATATATTTATCTATAAATTTATTATCGCTTTTTAATTAAAATAATTTATTTATAAATATTTATATTATATTCTTTTATTAAAGTCGGTCCTCTTCGTTAATTATAATAAGGCTACCGAGTAAATAAATTATAATCGAATCGAAAAATAAAGAGTAAAAAACTTATAGTATTTCCCGCTCGTCTTTATTTATAAATATTATATTTATATCTACGACCCTCGCCGTAGTTACTTTCCCTATATTAATATTATATAAGGACGGGTCCCTAGTCTAATATAATTCATTAATAATTAAATTTTATATCGCCTTTTTCTTCTCCTTATTATTTAATTCATAACCTAAAAAGTATCTCGATAAAGGTTTAAGGTCGTTTAATTAAAGAAAATAAAAACGGATTTAATAAATAATATTCTTAAATAATAAAAGGTAGTATAAAAGGCTTTTTTAAATTTTTAATAAAGAGGTATAAATACTTTTAATCTAAACGTTTTCTCTTCGCGCGAGAAAAGTATAGGTTTTTATAATATAATAACCGATCGTCGTCCTAGTATCTTTTATTAATATTAATAATTCTATTAACTAATACCTTAATTATTAAATAAAGTAACTTAATTAACGGAGAGGCCTATATATAATATAAAGGGGGTATTAAAGACTACCGCGTTAATATATACTAACTAGTATATCCTATAGGCCCTCGTTATATTCGATATCTATATATTCGTTATCAATAGAATATTAGAGTTTATTATAATATAGAATATTATATTTATCCTAGAAGCGCTTTAATATTAAGATATAGATTATTTTATTATAATTAAGCCGGAACTATACTACTTTATTATTATTCTTAATATTATTTTTCGCGGTAGTATTAAATCGAACTTATTTAATCTAATTATTACGGCTATATAAGATTTTAAGGAGAATCGACTTAAAATTTATAGATATTCGAGGGGGCGAGGGGCGATTTCCTATATAAAGTTTATTTTTTAAATAATTATCTTCGGTCCTTTAAGCTTTAGAATATAAGGATTTAAATAACTCTTTAAATTCTTATTTAAAACCTTAACGGGTCGTAGATTTAATCGCTATTTTATTAAATAAATATATAAGTTACCGTATTATCTTATTTTTAAATACGGGAATACGATTAAATAAATTAAGATTAATAATAATATTATTAATAATTTAACGAAGAGTAAGATTAATTTTAATATTATATAGATTTCTACCCTAAATATATACCTTTTATATTCTTTTTCTCTAGTTCTACTTTAATTACTAGGAAGAGATTCGGTATATAATATAAACTAAGCTCGATATTTTTAAGATTCTATTAAAAACTATTTATACCGATTTTAATATAAAAATAAAAATCCGCTAGTATTATAATAAGTAATTTATTTATAGTAGAAAATAAGGTTAAAGAAGATATAATTAATTAAAATAAAATTAAAGAGGGTTAGGAAGTAAAGAGTATAAAATATAATTTATAAATAAAGAAGATAAGATATAATTAATAAATTATAAAAGTATAAGTTAGCTCGAGTACCTAGAATAAATATTAATAATTTTATAAATTAAGATTCGTTATAATTCGGGCTAGAGTATCGGCCGAAGTATAATCGAATAAAATTAAATATATTATTTAATTTATAGCCGTCGAATACGGCGGTAGTATAATTAGTACCTTATTATTTATAGAAAAAACCCCCTTCCTATTTTTCTAAAATAATAACGAGCGCGGATTATAATTTATATTTATTATATAATAACTAGTTAAACCGAGCTAGATATATAATTAAAACACGATTCACTAGTAAGAATAATAACGCGATTAACGGTTTAATTTAAAAGGGTAAATAGGGAGCCGTAGCCGACTAGTATATACTAGGTAGGATAAATATTAACTTTAAATATATAATATATTTAATATTTAATATTTTATATAAATACGCCGCCGATTTACTATATTAGAATTAGCCTACGCGGGTTTAATATTTAAAGTAAAGTATTACGTACCTTATATACGCGCTTTAATAGTAAATAAAATAGGATTTTCGCCTTTTTTATATATTTATAATATAACCGCTTTAAACTTATAAGTATAATTAACTTCGATATTATTATCGCTAATATAATATATAATCTTATTAATAGAGTTATTATAAATTTTATTTTTACGGAGGACCTCTTTAAATATCTTAAATTCGATTTTATTTAATATAATATTTATTAAAGGCTTCTTCTCCTTTAGGAGTTTAAACGCGAAGAAAAATATATCGGTTATTATTTAAGTCGACCGTATATAGAAGCCCGTTTCGTTAAAGGTAAAGAAACGCGCTATATAAAAAGAGTTATCGGTAGAGAGAGATAATATAATATACCGTCTACGGTTATAATAATGATTATATATATTATTAATCTTTTTAATTATCTTTAATTTATAGTTCTCGAGCTAGAGCTAAGGTATCTTAGATATAAAAACGGAGAGAAAGATTTTATCTAATTATTTTAGTACTTTATTAAATTTAATTTAATTCTCGAGGCTCTTTAAAGACGTACCTATAATATACCTTTATTTTATCTCTTTCTTTAATACTATCCGTATTTCTTTATAGTACGATTACTTAATTATAAAGCTACGCGAAATAATCGAGACCGTTTAATTCCTAGAGTTAATATTAATATAGAATTTAATAAAAGGTAGAGAGGGTAGGGAGGAGGTAGTAATAATAGGGTCGTAAAAGTTTTTTATAATATAAATAAAGATATAAACTATTAAATATTAATAGGGATATTAATAATAATAAGAAAAATACTATAGATAAGAATATCGACGTTAATACGTAGGAAATAATAATAATATCTGGGTAAATATTACCTTAAATACTCTACTAAGCCTACTAGATAATATTAATATAAACGTAGTTAACGAATATCAAGTCGGACGCTAAATTATATCCGACTCGGATAACTAAATAATAACTAATATATTATCGACTCGTCCGACTCGGATAAGTATCTTTAGTTTATAAAAAGTACGAAAAGATACTAGTAAATATTTATTATATTTACTAGCTATTTAATAAAGACTATTAATAAGAGCTCTTTACCGACGATAAATATAGGTATAGTATTATTTCATATTTTATCGATTTGGACCTCGTCGTCAAAAGAGTACCAGGATATTAATTATATTAAAACGGTCCACTATTTAATATACTAGGGTAGTATACGGTATAAACGCTCTATTTAAAAGTTTAGTATTATATTAAATAATAAAGATATTATAGGGATAATATCTTTACCGGATATTAATTAATATAGGTTAGAGTATCTAGTTAAGGTAATATAAATAAAACGGTAATATTATTAATTATATCGTTTATTTTAATTTAAACCTAGGTAAAGCTCGTTAAGTTTATAATTATAAAAAAGCGATAAAGAACCTTTATTTATAATTTAGGGAAGAATTATATAAAGTATTTAACTCGCCGATAATAAGAAAAAGCCCCCGTAGTAATACCTCTTCATCCGATTATTAATATTAGTCGGATTTTCCTATCGCTTTTCTTATTATTAAATAAATTTATTTCCTCGTTTTATTATCCTTTATTTATTTATCTAATATTATTTAATCCAAATAATTCTTATTATCTAGAATAAAGTAGTAGTTATATATCTTCTTATTCTTTTAACATAAGCGCGTAATCCGCCCGTTATATTAAATATCGAAAAATTATATCTAATCCATATCGAGATTAATATTATAAAAGGTACGAGTTAGAGTTATTTTAATCCTAAGGATATATTTAATAAATAAAAGAAAGCGAATTTTATCCTCTTCTATAAATAACTAGATATATTCTTTATCCCGTTTAATTTAATCTACGGATAAATTATATTATAAAGACTCGCCGGGGTAGTACTTCTCTAATTATTATATAAATATTAATACGAGTTTTATACTAGATATTATCCGATAAATCTAAACTTATATATAATATAATATAAATAATAACGGGTAAGTTAGTAAAGATAATTAATCTCTTTAATCTACTATAAATATCCTAGCCGAGTAGACTAATTAGTTTTTTTAATATTAATAACTTAGACGTATCCTTAATAAGGTAGTCGAGATAATAGGCGTAGATATTATTTTATAAGTATTTATTCTAGTTCTTTTATTTCCCCTCTAACTCTAAAAACTCTATACGGAGTCTACCGTTATTATATTTAAAATTTATAAAAAGTTCCCTATCCGTTAATACTAGGTTTTTAGTTCGAGTAAATATTAGAAAGTTTAGTATTACTCCCGCGGCGCGAAGCTTATAGGCCTTTCTAAAGTAATTATTAATAATCGTTATAAATACTTCTTTACCCGCCGCTTTAATAGCCGTTATTATTCTTTAATACTCTTTTTATATCTTTTTATTAATTCGTAACTCTTCTTTATAAAGTTCTTCTCGTTAAACGTCCGTAATAAAGTAGTAGATCTATTTTATTTTATAAAGGGGAAGTTTAATAAACTCGGCCGTACTTTTAAAATTCTTAATAAAAAGTATTCGTTTAATTTCGATAAAATTAAGAATTATTTTTATTTTATTTATAACCGCCTTTTCTATATCTTTATTTAGGTATATATAAACGAGTAGGTTTATTATCCTTTAACTAATTTCCTCGACTTTATAAAGTACTATATACTCGGTGGACGAATCTTAAGGTTATTACGATTATTTAATTAATTTAATTATAATCGCGTAGTCCTTTAAAATACGAGTTTATAAAATTATTAAAAAGCTTTATATAAAAGGTAAACTCTACTAATACTTATATTTATATATTTTATCTAGTTCGGTTTATTTAAAACTACCCTTAGGGAATTTTTTTTAAACCCGCTCTTTAATATCTTATTTAATTTTTTAAATAAATCTAGCGGCGGTACTCGTCTCAGTCTTTACTTTATAAAATTCGTTTATAAAGATTTATCTTATACGGAAATTATATTTAAGGCTAGTATCTAGTCGATTTAAGATTTTCTTAATCTATATATTATATAAGGCGGGGTTATATATAAGTAGGATTCTTTTTTAACTAGGCTTTATAATTCCGTCTAATTTATAATATAATAATTTAGCGTTTTCGGGGGTAAATTACTAAATATTAATATTAGAATACTTTTTTTTAGCCTAGGCGTAGAAGTACTAAAGTTTTAAACTCTTATTATTTATATTAATTTATTTAGTTTATTTCTTTAACTAATTCTTTATTACCTTCGTTAAGATAACGACTAAAATAATACCTTATATAGGATAAATAATAGTATCTTTATATTTATATATATAAGGGTAACGGATATCTAATAGACCTATAGAGAAATAAATATTACCGTCGATTTATAATTATAACTCGTATAAAGAGAGATATTTATTATAATAAACGGATTCTTTAAATTCTTCGAGATCCCGAAATTTCTTTTAAACGCTAGAGTAATAATAATATAAATTAAACTAATATTCGGTAATAAAGTTAAGGAAAATATTAAATATCTAAATCGAATCGGATATTAATACGGTCCGATTCGATAATATTATTAAAAGAGATTTAAAGTTAAGAATAAATCTTATTAAATTTTAAATCGTTATTATTAATAACCCCTCCGTAATAACTAGCCCGCCGCCTTCTTTAAATAATATCGTAGAATTAATAAATATATAGTTTAGGAGGTATTATTTTATTATCTATTATTTTCTACGGCTTTAACCCTCGTATAATATATATATTATAAATAGATTTATCACCGGGTTTTAGCTAGAATAGTTATTTTATAAATATCTATATTTTATTATTTTATTAAGGTCGGTCCTCTTTATTAATTATAATAAAGCTACGGAGTAAATAAATTATAAACGAATCGAAAGATAAAGAGTAAAGAATTTATAAAATTTCCCGCTCGTTTATATTTATAAATATTATATCTACCTCGGCGACCCTCGCCGAGGTTATTTTCCTTATATTAATATTATATAAGGACGGGTCCCTCGTTTAATATAATTAATTAATAATTAAACCCTTCGGCGCCTCTTCTTCCTCTTTATTATCGTCGGATAATATATCGATAGGGGTTATAGTTCGCTTAATAAAAAAAAGCGGGGGCGGATTCGTTTAACGGGGTTATTAAATAATAGGAGGTAGTATAAAAAACTTCTTTAAATATTTAATAAAAACGAAAGATCTCTTTAACTAAATCTTTTCTCTTCGCGGGAGAGGATTATAATGTTTTTAGATATACTAACCGATTATAAACTCGGTACCTTCTATTAATACTAGTATTTCTATTAACTAGTATCTTGATTATTATATAAAATAACTTAATTAATAAAGAGGCCTATATATAATATAGAGGGGTTATTTAAGATTTCCGCTTTATTATATATTAACTAGTATATCCTATAGGTCCTTATTATAGTTAATATCTATATATTCGCTAGGAGTAGAATACTAGAGTTTATCTTAATATAAATTATTTTATTTATCCTAGAAACGTTTTATTATTAAAATATCGATTAATTTAATATAATTAACCCGGAATTATACCGGTCTATTATTATTCTTTATATTATTTTTTAAGATAGTATTAAATCGAATAAATCGGATTTAATTATTACGGCTATATAAGATTTTAAAAAGAATCGTCGTAGGATCTCTAGATATTCGAGGGGGCGAGGTATAATTTTTTATATAAAATTTATTTTCGGAGTAATTATCTTCGGTTCTTTTAACTTTAGAATATAGGGATTTATATAATTCCTTAAATTCTTATTTAAATTAACGGCTTATAACTTTAATAATATTTTCGTTAATTAAATATAAAAACTACTATATCCTCTTATCTAAAAATAGGGGAGAATAATTAAATAAATTAAAATTAAGAATAATAATATCGATAATTTAACGATAAGTAACTTTAGTATTATTATTATGAAAAGTTTTATTTAATATTCTTATATCTTATATTCTCCTCTCTAGTTCTATTCTAACTACGGCGAAAAGTTTCGGTATATATTATAAACCGAGCTCGATATTCTTAATATTTTATCGGAGATTATTTAAACCGATATTAATATAGAAATTAGAATTCGATAGTACTACGATAAATAACCTATCTACGTTAGAAAACGAGGTAGAAATAAATATTATTAATAAGAATTAAAATAAAAAGGGTAAAGTATAATTAATAAATAAAAATAATAAAATATAATTAATAAATAAAAGAGGCGAAAGAATAAATAAAGGGTATAAATCGATTTTCGATAAATAAAATAAATAAACGCGCTTTTTATTTTATAGTTAATAGCGCTAAAATAATAATATTAAACTTATCGAAACTTAATACTAATATTTATAAAATCTTATTTATTATAACGCTAGAATATAATAAAATAGAAGATCCTAGGTTTAAATAAAAATAAAGAGGGCGAGGAATAATAAAATAATAATAACTAGAAACGGATATTAAAATAATATTAAATTCGCGTATTAAGTACGAATTAATAGTATATATAACTAAATACTTATTAGAGCGGAATTATATTCGATTAGGTAATTAATAAAACTATTATTATATTTAGATTATTATAGGATTATTATTAGGGGTTAATACTCTTATTTCTATAAATTCTTAAATCTTAAAAGTAGCCGGATAATAAAAAACGTCTAAGTCGGTTAAGGCTACACTTAGTATATTATAAAGAAAGATATAACGGGAGAAATAAATAAAATAAATAATATAGAAGACTATTTACTTCTAACTAAATACTATATTATCGGAATATTTATATAGGTCTATACTCTAGTATTATTAATAATTTATAGCTACTATTAAATATAGTAGTAAATTTAGGCTATAATTATTTCTTAGTTAATATCGTATTATACTTTAAATTAGAAGCGGTAGAGTTTACCTACAATCGAGAATACTATAATTATTAAATATAATCGCTAGGAGCACGATAAACTAGTATATTATATCGTTATTAGGCGGAGGAATTTTTATACTAATAGGTAATCGTCCCGTTTTAATAATAAATATATATTATAAAAGGTCCGATAAAGGGGTAAAGGGATAACGTAAAGGCCTCTATAAACTTAATATTAAAAAATAACTCTCGTATATTTATTAATTAATATATATAGACTTTTTTAAAGATCTCCTTCCTTAACTTTAGCGTTTAATATATAAATTTAATCTAGCCTCTTTCTTATTTAAATAGATAAAATAATATAATATATATAATTTCTTTCTACACTCTTTTATACTCTAAACTAAATAATATTCTTATAATATTAATATTTTATTACTACGGTTATACTAGCTAATTATTATACCTAGTATTAAGAATTTACTTTTAAGACCTTACGAGGCTTCCTCGATATTCTAAAGATTAAATTTTACCTTCGAAGTTTAGTATACCTAATATACGAATAACCTAATATACTACGTAGTTTATATATATCTCGGATAATTAATAAATAGTACTAGAATTACCTAGATCCTAATTATATAAAGATTCTAAATTAATCGATATTTTACCTTATCGATAAGTTTATTAGGAAAAGAGAACTTAGGTTATATTATTATTAAAACGAATAAATCGATAATATCGATATTACGAGAAGTAATATCTTTAATAATAACGGTCTTTCTAGGTATCTATTATAATATAAAGGCCGATTTAATAACCTTAATTAAATATATAAAAAACGGATATATTTTTATAAAGATCCTATAAAGCCCCTAACTTATATAGACGAAAAGAATAAAGATAATATTAATAATAAAAGTCGTTTTTAGATTAAAGGTATAGGTATTTCTTAAAAAAACGATATATATTAAATAATTATATAAATAACGATATTATAGAATAAGTATTCTAAGACGCGGAGGACTATAAAATATATTATCCTCGGGACGTATTAATTTAAATAACGGAATAAATAATCTTTATAACGGCTTCGGGCGGTACTAGTATAATATTATCTTTAATAATTATATCGGTAGAATAATACCTACTAGAGCGAGGTACAGGGAGGTTAATAATAGGAAAAAATATATTAAACTTAAAATCTCTATCCGAGTAATTATCTAAATCGGGTATAAATTATAATCCCTTCGGATTAAAAATAGACTACGTAATAGCCGAGTAAATATACGTCGCGCGACTTTCTAATAGTTTTATAAATAAGTTCTTTAAAGACCGTCGATTAAGACTCTTTTACGGATACTATAACTTCGATAACGCCCTACTATTAAAAACCAAATTATTTAATATAAAATATAATAATACCGATAAGGACTAGGTCTGGTAAACTTTTTAAATTTATATAAATAAATTTAATAACGAGCCTAGAATATATTCTATCTTCTACTTCGATATAATATCTATTATAAAAGCGTTATTAAGATATATACTATTTAATTCGAGCCTTAGTTATATACCGATACGCTAGCGAAATATTAATACAGATTTTATCGTTAATAAGATATATATAACCGGTTAATAGTAGGAGATATAGGATAAACTATTTAATAACTCGACCGTCGTACCGGTAATAATAGGATCGGATAAGATTTATTTATCTCGAACCTACGGAGACTAGTAGGCCTGGCCGGTTTATATTATTATCGGTAACCTCGAATAAAGTATATAATAAATAGGGACTCGGCTAGGGATAATATTATTTAACCTAATACTAATAATCCATAATAAAGCGAAAGCCGAAGTATATTATTATACTTTAGGGCTTATAGTAGAGGGTAAGTTAATTATAATTATAATTAATATTTATTTATATTAACCGCGTAATTTTAAAATATTTAAGGAGTACGCTCGGAAGGAGATTTATATTATATATATAAATAAACTAATCCGACGATATTATCTAATCTTAACTTCTATACCTAGCGATTATAAAGAATAAGTTTTAATTATTTTTATTAAAAGTAATAAATATTATCCGGTATACCTAGTACCGCCGAATAAACGCGAGCGATTATACCCTAAGGTCCTATATCCTCTAAGGATACCGGAGCGATATATAGAATAATTATATATTTAAAGAATTTATAATAAGGATACGCCTAAATAACTATCGGATATAATAGTATATAACCGCCGTAATTTCGCGGAGGGTTATTTCGCGGTTAACGTCTTTAGGATCTAAACCTTTAATATATTATATACTTTAATAATAAAGGGGCTAATAAACTACTTTTTAAATTAATAAACTTAATATATTAAAGAGGGTAGAATAAAAGAAAAGATAAAAATTTTACTTAACGGTCGATTTCGAGTCGTACCCAAATATATTAATTTAAAACGTTTCCTAAACTTTAGTAAAATTAATTAATAGACGGGGGAGGAGAGTAAATAGTTTTTATAAATAATTATACCCGTATTTACCCCTCTATTATTAGAAAAGGTACCGGAAATACTATATATAAAACGAGCAATTATTAACTTCATTATATTTATAAAATATTATTCGTATAACGAAGAAACGCTTAAATATATAAATATAATATTAAATAGGATTAATCTTTTAAAAGAAGTCTTTAGGAAGTATAAATTAATCGATAAAAAAACGGGCGAGTTATATTTTAACTTCCCTAAATTCTATATTCTTATTTATATAGTACTAATAATTAAATAATATAGTCTACTAGACTTTTATAATACTTAAATAATAAAGAGGATATATTTAATATTACTAAAAAACTACTATAAGCGAATAAATAAATATAATAATTATTAAAAGTAAATAATAAAGTATAATACTCGCTATATTAAAATTACTATTATAAAGGATAAATTAAAGTATTAAGAGATAGAGTTTATACTACCTAGCCAAAAAAGAAGGTAAAAAGAAAAGAAGGTTACGAAGGCCGGGGTTCTTTTATACCTCGATAAATTAAATTAATAAACGGACGTAGACGAGGATATTATTTTATAATAAATCTATAAATACGATACTCGGTGTTAATATATAATATTAAATATAACGAAAATATTTAATTTAAAGAGCTTTCTCGAAGGTCTAGCTATATTTATTAAAACGAATCGAGTAAAAGTATTTATATAAGACCTAATAATACCGAATACCGAAATTAATAAACGGGAGGTAGATTATAACTAGGTTAATAACTACCTAATTTATATCTATAAAAACCTAGTATACTAGAAGACGTTAAGGGAGGACTCTTCTAATCCGAGTCGCCTTTATAAAAATATAATAGTCTATAAACTAAATATAAAACTATACTATTATAATTAGCGTAAAGATAGTATATAGGTACGCGAATAAAAATCGGTCGAAATAAACCCTATTACTATATAAGAAAGAAGGTTAATAAACGAGGTATAAATTATTATAAAAATAAAAGATTTAGGCTAAAGGGATTAAAAATAATAATTTATTTATTTATAAAGTACCTTTATAAAAATCTTTAATTATCGATATTTAAAATAAGTCTAAGAGTTTTATAAAATAATAAAAGTAGAAAAAGCGTATTTATTATATACTCTTAACCCTAGAATATTAAGTAATCGGCGGTTCTATAAACTACCGAATATTAAACGAAATATTTATCTCGTACCTATAATAATTAAGGGAAGGGACTTCTTTTATATTAATTTATTTATTAATTAAAATTAATATAATATTATTTATAACCTTAAATTCCTTATAAAGAGTTAGAGAGTAACCGAGGAAATTTATACCTAAATTATAAACGAAGGGCGTATATATAAATTAAATATAATGTAACGAAAGAGTTATAAATATTAATATTATAAGGAAAAAAGATTTCTACTAGTCGCTATAATAAGAAATATATAAAAATAAAGACTTAATAAAATAATTTAAAGGACGAAATCCGAGTTAAATTATATCGTTATCCGATTTAGATATTAAATTATTTATATTATTATTTAATTTAGATACTAAATCGCCTATATTATTATCCGACTCGGATAACGAATCGCCCGAATCGGGTTTAAGGATAAAGTCGAAAAAACGAATTAAGGGTATTATTACTTTATTATAATCGAAGATACTAAATCCTAAATAACCGGGGTAATAATACGAGTACGGGTATTACCTCCTAAATTAATAATATACTAAAACCGGGTATTTTAAAAACTACGGATATAAGTTTTATAAAAAAAAAAAGCGTAGAGAACCTATATTCGGGAATATTATAAATAAAAGCGGGATCGTTATATAAATTAATATAACTAACTCGTTATTAAGGAAGGATAATATATAAAGAAATAAAGATAATAACGAATAACGGAGTATAAATACGAATATATAAAATAAGGATAATACTATATAAAGAATTAAGAGGGAGGAGTTTATTATAATAACCGAACCTAAAAAATTAAAGAGTAAAAGGGATATTATAAAATAAATATATTATTTAAAGCGTAGGAAATAATATTAATAATTATTTATAACTCTAATTATAATTTAATTATATTCGTTTATATCGGCCTAAAAGTTAAGAGTTTCGGTATATATAAAGGACTATTATTTAAAGCCTCGATATTCTTTAAAGGTATTTTTTCCGGTAAATATAAACCCGAAATAAAAGCTAAATCCGAAGATATTATTAAGATTATATTATATAATAATAACTCGAAGGTAATTACCCTTTTTAACGAAAACTTATTAATCTTTAAATAATTTAACGACTAAGGGTAAATATCTTTATTATATTTCTCCCTCCCGTTAAAATACTCCGATAAAAAGGTCTTCCCCCGAATAAAATTTTAAATAAATAAATAATAAAGAAGGGGGATAATTACGCGAGTAAAAGATTATTTATCTACTTTTTATCTTTTTACCTTTACTCTTTTACGTTATTATACTATTTTTTATTTAATTAATTATAATATAACTAAAGTTTATATATTATTATATACCTTTATTAGAGTTATAATAAATATTATTTAATAAATTAGGCTAGTTTTTAACCCCCCTCCTACGCTTCTAGTTAATTATAATTATTATAATTTTATTAACCTTAAACTAGAAATTACCCTTAAGAAGTATATCTACGCTAAATAAAATAAATAAGGAATCGAAGAAATTCGAATACTTTAAACCTAACTTCGTTATTTAATAATAAATACAGCGTTATTATTTATTTACGGTAAAATTAGACTCTAAATCGCCGAATTCTATTATATTTTTATTAATATCTTACTACGTACCGTCTACGCTATACTCTTCGATATAACTATTTATAACGTTTATACCGTTAGAGGTTAATACTAGTAAATTAATAATTTCCTAGATATTTAGTATTAATACGTCTATAATATCTTTTAATAGGTAGAAAATAAATAGGTCCTTTTAATCTTCGTTATTTATAAGATTAAAAATAAAAAGAGAGATTACATCGAAGGGGTCGCTCTTTTTAGAAACTATTATAATCGAGGCGCCCTAAAATTCGGGTAATCTATTTACTCCGTAGCGATAATAAATTTTATTTTATTAAATATATATTACTTCTACCCCGAATATCCTCTTATCGATCTCTATTTTATTTCTTTTAATATTTTTATTTATTTATATTCGTTATACTAAAGGCCTTAACTTATATATACTCGTATTTTTTTAAATATTTAAATTATCTATTACTTCTTTACCTAAATATAACGATTTTTTTATAATAATTATTATCTTTAAAATATCTCCTAGAGTCTAGAACTTTACCTTTAAATTAAATATTCTTCGATATTCATAACCCCCTTAAGGGTAAATAACCTTAAATCAAAATATTAATAATAATTATATATTCTCTTTATTATTAATAATAGCGCTAATAATCTTCTTCTTAATCTTTTATATCTCGATAGGTTTAATATCGACGGGCTTATTTAACTATAAATCGTATAATATATATCTCCTTTATCTAGTTAATATAAAAGATATAGTAGAAGGTTAAGGTTATTAATAAAAATCTAAAGTCAAATACTAGGGGAGTACTAGTACGTATAATTAAATTATTATCGGAATATTATAACTTTTAGGAGCCCTAAATAAGAATAATTCTAAAAGAATATAATAATACCGGGAGTTAGTAAAAGACCTTATATAACCGAGCGACGAGTATTAAAAAGGAATATAATTATTTAAATAAGAAATAATTTATATATCTTTTATCTTTCTCTCTTTATTTATTTATATTATAATACTACTCGTTATATCTAATTATAATATAGCTAGATTATTTATACTATTATTTATATTTATAATACGATAGTATCCTCGTTATTTAATAACGAATATAAGGCGCCTCGGAGATCTAGTTAAATTATTTACTCCGTAGTAATAACGAGTCTTATTTTATTAAATATATAATACTCTAGTACTAAATATCCTCCTATCAATCTTTATTTTATTTATTTTAGTTTATTTATTTCCTCGGATTCGTCCTTTCTAAAATCTTTACTTTCTTATTTCTTTATAAACTATATATTATACTAGTTATTATTTTATACCTTTTAATAATTATTAAACTATATTTATCCGTATATATCTTCGAATAAAAGAAATTAGTTTATAGTCTTAGATTTAATTAAACTCCCTGAATTTAAATAAAATAAAGGTAATTAATTTACGTTTATAATAATTAAAAGTCTTAATGGCCGGCTCGTACCTTTAAAAATAAGTTAAAGATTCTAACGGAAACCTATTTAATTAATCTTATACGAAATCTTATAAAAGAATATATTTAAATAAAGGATTATATTAACCTCCTTATTTTTATATTAATTAATAATTTTATTAATTCGAGCGCCTTTAATTTAATAAAGAAAATTAAAGTAGAGGGAAAAATAATTAGTGGTTTAATAAAGCCCGATTAAATATAAAAGGGCGAGTCTCTTTAGTAATAAATTTAAATATTTAACGGCGAATATTAAATTTATAACTTTAAGTATTATTCTATTAAAAATAATCCGGATACCCGAGTTAATTATATTATAGTAAAGAGAGAGGAAGATATTTTCTTTAACTCGAATAAACCCTATATTATTACACTCGGTATTTATAATAAATATTTTAATACTTTTTTATTATAATCGGCGCTCTCTAAATACTTAACCGCCTATATTCGGAAAAGATAAACGAGCCCCGTTTATTATTATTTAAGAATATTTATTAATATCTATTTAATTTTTTACGTATTATTAATAAGATTTAATAGAAAGCGGATAATATTAATATTAAATTAAAAGAGTTATTAGAGCCGTTAAATAAAAACCTTCTAATAATTATTATACGAGAAATAATAAGATTTAAATAGTAGATTAAGAAGTATATTAAGAAGGGCGCTTAAGTTAATACTTTTTAAAAAAAATAAAAAAAATAAACCTTCTAATTTCGTAAGATTTTAACCGACTCGCGATTAATTTTTAAATTACTAAATCCGTTAACGCCTAGTTAATCTTATAGTATATTAACTAACGAGTTTATAATTACGCCTAGTCCTTTAAGCTAAAAGAATATTACTATTTTTAAATTTAATTCCGAATTTAATATTAATACTAATAATAAGCTAAGCCCTATATTATTTAAGAGAAAAAGATTATACGGATAGATATAATTTATATTAAATAAATTTTTAAAAATCGTCCTTTATTTAAAAGGTTATACTATATCCTTTAAATACTTTAATTTTAACGAGGTATATAGTATTATTTAAAATATATATATTAAATTTCTAGGGCGAATTTATCCTAATATAATAAAGAGAATTAAGTCTTTTAATAAATATAGAAAATTTTTAGAAATTATTAAAACCTAGACTAAATATAAAAAAGAAAATCCGTTAATTAATCTAGGATATATTTATATTTAGACTTTATTATTTAAGTCCGTTTAATACTAGAAGGCTTTAAAGGTCCTATATATAAAAATAATAATCGAATATTAAACTAGGATCTTTATTAAAGCGACTTTAAAGAATAAAGTTATAAGGGTATATACCTAGAGTAAAGATAATATTATAAAAAGGGTTAAGACTAAGTTTAAAATAATATTATAAAGAAAATTAAAACCGAGGAGAGTAAAATTACTACCGAGCCTAAAATAATATTATAAAGAAAATTAAAATTAAGGAGGGTAAAGTTATTACCGAGCCTAAAATAATACTATAAAGAGGATTAAAAAAGAGGAGGGTAAATTTATTACCGAGCCTAAAATAATATTATAAAGAGAATTAAAAGGGAGGAGGGTAAATTTACTATTAAACCTGAAAATCTAAAGTATAAAAAAAAAGTTATAGAGTAAATATTTTATTATACCGTTAAAGCTAAGACCCTAGGTAAAGGCGAAGTTAATAACGAAATTATATCCTTTCTTAAAAAAAAAGGCGTTACTCGTAAACTTAAAGATATTCTAGTTACCGAAATTATATCTACCGATATTATTATTTCTTTTTCTCCGACGATAGTCTTAAAGTTATACCCGTTTTATTTAATAAATATAAAAGCCTAAAGATATTTTAACTACTAAAGTTATATCTATTAATACTATTATTTCTTTTTCTCCGACGATAACCTTAGAGCCGTATTTATTCTATTTAATAAATATAAAAGCCTAAAGATATTCTAGCTACCGAAGTTATATCTATTAATACCGTTATTTTTTTCTCTCCGATAATAACCTTAGAGCCGTACCCGTTTTATTTAATTAATATAATAATATTAATAATTTCTTTAACTAGGCTCTAAGGGCTTAGAGGTTTTTAAATAACTCGGATAATATTAATAATCTAACGGGTATCCCGGCTATAATAGATAATATTTAATAACCGATTATTATAACGTAGAGATTAATAAATATATTCGGCTATATACTAGACGAAATTATAAAGGCGAAGGGTAGTAAAACTAATAATTTAATAAAACTCGAAAATCCGGTTCTAAATAAAGCGAATATAGCCTTAACTTAACCGCGTAAGGTAACGTCTTCGCTTAATTATATATCTACCGCCTAAATAAAAGTTTAAGCCTATAGATATAAATCGACGTTACTTCCTCTTTACTAGATTATAGTCACGAAAATAATAATTATTATTATCGTTATTAAAGTAGGAGTTAAATCTAAAGGATATTAATTATAAAAGTTACGATATAGATAGTAATAACTCTAAGTTTATTATAAAGTATATCGAAACGAAAACTAACGCGGTATTTATTATTAAATACTATACTAGGCTAAAGGCCTTAACTTTCATAATTAAATTATTTACTTTTAAGGTATTTATTAATAGGGTCTATATTAATAATATCTTAATATAAAAAAGAGACCGACTAGAATCCCGTTTAAGAAGGGATTACCGAATAAATATTATAGTAAATAATAACGATATATCCTTAATAAAGACTATATCTACGGGCTTAATATTATAAAGATAAAATATTACTCGCTTTACGAGTCCTTTAATTTAATATTTATTTATTTTATTAATAACGCTAATAGACTAAATACTTATAACGTTTATAAATAAAAATTCTAGGATATCCTATTATTATTCGAGTCGGATAAAGTAGTTTTTCGAGTTAAACGAGATAATTATCCGAATCGGATATAATAATTATCTAAATCGGATATAGTAGATATCCGAATCGGATAAAAACTATACAAAAATACCTTATAACGAAGAATCCTATAATTTTCTACGATTATCGTCCCTTCTTAAAGTATTCTAGATAACTTATAAGGTAATCTAAAAATAAAAATATAAAAGTTTTAAATATTATTATTAGCGAGAATACCGGGTTATATTTAGGCCGTTATAAACTCTTTATTTATAAAGTTAAATTATTTATCGCTATCTAACCTACTAGTTATATTATCGACGTCGTCGATATTTTCTTCGTTATTATCTTTATTATTAATAGTACTATTATAGCTAGAATAGGTATTATTAATAATAATAAGAGTAAGATAATTAGAAGGAGAAGTTTTATTAACGTTATACGAAAATTAAATATATCTCGTATAAATACCTTAAACTAGGTACTAGTAGAGGCGGTAGAGATTAAAATATAAGTATAAACGATAATAACTTTAACGGATATAAAGGAAAAAATAGTTACGATAATATAATCTATAATAATAATAGTAGTAAATATTAGATATTAAATAATAATTAAACTTAAAACTTAATAATAAATATATTATACCGATAGAGATCAGCGTATAGTTAATTTATTAAATATACTTCGAGTATACTATTAGTAAATTAGATATATTATCGGGGCTAATAGTATACTATCTATAAATAATAAATACTAACTATACTAAGAGTATAGTATCGGTAAATAAAGGTTATTAAATTTATTAATAAACTATTAATAATAACCCCGAGTTATTGAATTTATTAATAGGACGCTACCCGGACCCCTAATTTATTAAACCTACTAATAGGACGTTACTAGTCTTATTCGTAACTTAGAACTACTAGTAAAATACTACTAGCCCTATCCGCGCGGTCGGTAACTACAGTTTTAGTAGGAGTTTTTAAGATTTACTAATATAACTAGGTTTCTAGTAAATTAAAATATATTTTAAATTCCTTTACTATCTAGTTTAGTCTTTAACTCGTATATTAATATTATATATTTATATCTACGTTAATAAAACGAAAAGTGGCTCGATTATGATTTAGGGCGCTCGACGAGCGCCCCGGGAGTTTTAAATATAATATTTATCTACCGATTCGATAAACGCCCGAGGTATATAGTTAAGGGGCCTAAGGCTACTCGGGTATATACCGAGCCAGTTTAAAACTACCCCTAACGGGAGCTAAATTAGAGGTACGCTATTAACTTTAACCCCCGTTTATAACCTCTATTTATAGTCATAGCCCTATTCCATTCATAATTATAATATATTTCATCTATAGTCATAGTCCTATCGCTATCGTATCTTTATAACTATTACTATCGCACCCTTAAACCCCTAGTGTATACCCTAGCGTATGGCCTACGTATTACCCCCGCGAGGATTTCGCCTAAATCGATCGATTCCGGGGATTAAAACTTGCTGGCGTTAAGAGTCGTTCCGGGGGGTCGCTACCGTCGATAAGGGCGATTATAGAACATTAAGAATTTTCAAAATTTTAGGCCCTAAATTACGTAATCTAGCCCCTGGAGCGGCCCCTAGAGCAGGTACGTATTTGGCGCTATTTGCGCGCGTTATACGCCCGAAGCTGGCTACGTATTGGCTCCGAGCCACTATCGAGCCACTATCGGGCCACTATCGGGCGCCTCGGGTTACCGTCGAGCGCTAGAGGCGCTCTAGGTATCTTTCGGGCGCCCGAGGTAATACGTTTAAACCCCGAGCCGCTAGAGCCGGTTTTCGATTTACCGACGTAGTTTTCGGTTTATTAGATCTTTAATATAATTAAGAAAGAAATTAAAAAAATACTCTTCTATTAAAGCCCTCCGCCGGGTAACTATTTTCGTAATTATTTTAAATATCTTTAATATAGTCTTTTAATATAGGTATTACGTATAATATCTTTTTATTATTTATCGGAAAATTATATAACGTAAAACGAAAAATATTTTCTATATTATAAATTTAATCGCGGTAGTTTTATATATTCTTTTTATAGAAATCCCGGAGTTTATTAAAATATAGATTCTTTTACTATATTATTAAATTATATTAATTACGATCGATTATCGAATTATTTTCGGATACTACCGGGGGTAAATCTCTAGGTATAATAATAAATAATATAATTAATAATTACTTATCTTTAATATCGTAAAAATAAATTTAGATTTCGCGCCCCAATTATTTATTTTCGTATTCGATAACTATAAGCGTTATATATTTTCGAAGGATTCCTCGGTAGTACTTTATATTATTTAATTTAATATTAATAATAGGGTCTCTAAACTCGTCCGCGGAGTCTATATTAATAATATATTTATTTTATACTTAATTTACCTTTATATCTTTAACGGATTACTATTTAAAAAGATTTAGAGAGATTAGAACTATTAAACTATAATACCTAGGGTATATATAATAATATAAAAATAAATATATAAATTTAATAAAAGTCTTTATTACTCGATAAAAGAATTAATCTTTGAAGAATTTTAAGAGCTAGGAGTAACTAGTTAATTATATAATAATATACTTAACTATAATATTAATAGTTTATTAACTACGTTATTAACTAATAAAATTAATATAAAGATTATATATTATATATATAACTTTTAACCCGAATCCTAACGACTAAAGTCTAGTATTAATATAATATAATAAATATGTCTTTTAATATCTTAAAGGAACTATTTATTTATAGTTAATATTTTATAACTTTATATTTCTCTTTATAAAATATATTAATATTAACTAGGTAAGTGATTTTAATACCCGATATTTAACTTCGGGATATATTTTTAATATTAGAAATAAAGTTATTAACTAGTTTTTTAAATAGTAATTTATTATTATTTTAATAATATATAAAGCCGAATATACCGGCTAGATATAAGTTATTAAAGAAATTATTTATTATTAAAAATTATTATAAAAGTTAGATATTAGTATAAAAATCTTACTACTAAAGTAGTAATATTTTATTATAATAATTAAGGTATTATAATACTAGCTAAGAACCTCTAATTCTATATTTATATTAAATATATCGCTATTTAAATATAGTTTATACACGAGAAGATTAAATCTAGTAAAATTAAATTAAGATATATACCCACCGATAAATAAATAATTAACGGGTTAATTAAGATTTTTAATAAAATAAATTTATTATATTTCGTAAAAGTTTTAGGCTAGAAAATTCTTTATAAAGTTTATAATATTACTAATTATACTCTTTAACCGTAGAAGTAATAAAAGCCGTTTTTTATTTTAGTAGGAGTTATTACTATAATATAATACCCGCTTAATACGACTCTATATTAAGTATTAAGACTTTTCGAGTAATTTACGACGCTAAACTTTATTTTCTAGTTTTATATCGGGGGCTAGTATACCTATTATATTATATATCTTTAATATACTCTTTATAATAATTCGATTTAAAATTTTAATATATTATTTTATTTTATTACTTTTAAAGTTTATATCGCTTTGAATTTAAGTTAATTTAACCGCGGGCTTCGATCGTAATAACTATTATAATTAATATAACTAATATCGAATATTAAATACCGTAAATATTATATATACCCGATATATCTCTTCTCGGTCTTTATATTATTATTTAGGAACTAAAGTAGTTCTTTATATATATATAACTATATATTAATAATTATATATATCTTAACTTTATCTAATTTTTTACTAGTAAAGAATAGAGTAACTAAATTAAAAAGTACCCCGAATTTAATATTATCGATTTATATAATAATCTATAAAAGCGCCTAAAGTCTTTAGCGCTAAATTAGCTAGCTTTATTTAATAATTAAAATATTAATTAAATTACTCGACCCTACTATAAATAATTTAAATAATATTATTAAAATATAATTATTATTCGAGAGCCCTCTAGCGTTTATATAGTTATTTATAATTACGACGTTAATATATTTTAAGACTTTAGTAAACTACGATATCGTAATTTTATATTTATATAATATAGGCTTATTAAGCACGCCTAAACCACTAGACGTTCTTATATTAAAAGTATATAATTCGGTAACGCCGACGTCTTTAAGGACTCTAGTTAGTATATATATTTAATAATTTAATAGATCGACGTTATAATCTTTTATCCTAGACCTCCTCTTTTAAAACTTTAATAATTAGCGATTATACGACTTCTAGTATATTATAGGTTAATAATATTTATATTAAAGTACCTATAGTACTATATATACCCTCTAAGTAAATTTATAATATCGTTTATATCTTTCCTTTATTAGGGTAGCTCTTATAGTATTTTATATAATTATTTTATAATATTTTATTCGCCTCTATATATTCTATACCTATATTTCTATAGATTTTTAATATATATTTATTAGACGTTAAATAAAAATTTAAAAAAACTATCTTTTATTAAAAAACGGAATTTTTTATTAAGTAATAATAGATTAATTTATTTTACTCTAGTTACTCGGTGTTTAAATAAAAGAGAGATTTTATATTATTATATTTAAATTTAGTTTATTATTACGACCCGGTATTTAGTTTATTTTTATAACCCGGTATTTGCTCTTTAATACGTTATAGAGTAAAATAGATAACTTATTTTACTCTTTAATATCACTATATTAAATTAATACTACGATCGAGTAAAAGTATCGAAATAAAAGTTAATTAGCTTTACTAGCCGCGCGTATAGCGCGATACTAGTATAATTTTAATAACTTTTATAATTAGTCGCTCTAGTATCTCTATATAGAAATAATATAAATATTATTACTTATTTTATATTTTAATATATATTTCTAACCCCGATAAAATTTATTAAATTATAATTAAATATATATTCCGTTATTAATATAGTATACTATATTTAAAGTTTATATTCTAGGGTTAACTCGCTTTATTAGAGGGCTATATTAATATTAATTAAATTAACGACTATAATACGCGACGCTCTACCTCTAATTATATATTTAATCTCGGTAATACGGTTATTAATTAGTAATTTAAATATTGGCTAGTAACGAGATCTAGGTATATATTCTATTAATTACGAATTTTTAACTATTATTTATAGTAGTTTAAAGAGTTAAAAAATCTTATATCGCGACGCGTTAAATTTATTTTATAATAGTATCTATATTCTTAACGCGATTATAATAGAAGGATTTACCCCTTAACCGGCCACACCCCTTAGTCGGCTACTCTACTATAACTCTATAAATAGCCGTTTTGATATTAGGACCCCGTATACAAAGTTATAACAATAACTAATTACTATGATTTTCGTACTAGAATATTTATTTATACTTATATAGTTCGTAAATTATAGTAATTAATCGCCTACTCTCTAAGAGATCCCTAGAGCTAGAGCCCGGAGTAAGAAAACTATAGATTCCTGGGTACCTAGCCCTATAGGGTAGCCGGCCGAGGGGTGTAGCCGGTTGAGGGGTAAATCCTTCTATTAATAAAGAGAAATTCTTTTCTTTCCTCTTTCTCCTCCTCCTCCCCCCTCTCCTTTAACGAATTAAAGCGATAAAGAATAAACCCTCTATAATATAATCGATTAGAAAAATAACTATAATCGCGGCCCGATATATTAGAAAAAAGGAAGTATAAAAAAAACGCGTCTATTATACCTATATATAAAAAAGAGTATAGAATAAATATATATATATAAAGTCGAAATCTTAGGTCTAAATAAGAGCTCCCGTCTAACTATTTATTAAATATTAATAATATTCGAATTATAAAGAGTTTCCTCTACCTTAAAAGTTATAAAATAACTATTATATAGAGTTTTATAAAACTAAATATTTTCCTCCGCCGTTAATGAATAAATAAAGTATAAATATATAAAATAAAATTTATATAAATAAAAGAACCTTTATTTATACTCCTAGATATTAATATTTATATAGGAGTCGTAATCTTAATAACCGGGTAATTATATTAAGGTACCGGCGGGACGTAAAATCCATTATAATAAAAAAGTAACTATATATATAATTAAGAATAAAGACGAAAAAATATAGAATAATAATAAAAAGGGATAATAGGGTTAATATACCGGTATAATAAAATATATAATATTTAGTTACGATAATACCTATATATATTATAAAGGCTTAGGCCCGTAACGGAGATAAATAATAAATTTTAAAAGAACGGGTAAATATAAAGGATAAAATAATAAAGTTATTTAAAATTAATATAAAATCGCTAACTTTAAGGATTTACGCGAAGAAGAAATTTAAAAAAAGAATTAATAATATATAAAAAGGCCTATTAATTAATAGGTTAAAATATTTAAAACCGAGATTAAAGATAAGTTAAAGTTTTTATTCTTTTAAAAAAATTCTTTAATAACTATTTAATAATACTATCGGGTATTATATATATTCTATAGAATTTCTTTATAAACGAAATAGTTTTATTTAAATAAATATATAAATTAATTAATTAATTAATCTAAATATTAATTAATTATTATTTTATTATTTTATAAAGTCGAATATACTAGTTAAATATAGATTATTAAAAAAGTTATTTAGTTTAAAAAGTTATTAAAATAATTATATTAAGCGAAATTAAGTTTCGTTATATTTTTATAATAGAGTAAATCGTTAACGATTTTATTAAAACTCTTTTTAAAATTAAATTCGATATCTTTTCAATTAATCTAAGTCTATAATAATTACTCTTTATAAAAATCTACTAATACTCTTATAGGAGCTTATTTACACTTCTATAAAAATTATTCTATATTTATATATATTAAAATACGGCTCTACGGGCTTATTTAGAGACTCTATAAACTAGGTCTTAATAATTTAATTAATAATAACTATAAATATTTAATTTAATATTAATTAATAACTACCGCCCTAAATATTATTAAATTTTCAGGGTCTTATTTAAGATTTTTATAAAGTATACTCTTTAAACTTTAGTTTAACTACGTCCGCGCGTATAATAATATATTATAACTCGCTTTAAATACTTTTAAATTATATATAATAACGATAAAATCGTTTTTAAATTTATCGTTTTTATTTAACCCTCCTATAATCTTTATTAATAAATTTATATATCGCTAGAATATCCTCTAAATATTCGTTATAATTAAATATTATTATACCCGTAGTATTTAACGCGGTCCTCGTAGTATCCTAAATAATCTTTATACCTTTAATAATCGTCTCCCTATAAAAGCCTATAATATATAATTATTTCTAATAATTTTCTCGTAGTATTTATATCGCTTATTAATATCCCGACTTTATTACTATTTAAATTTAACGTGTATAGATTAGCCGTTAAATAATTTTTTTAAAATATTTTATTTTATTAAAAAACGGAATTTTTCCTCCTTTAACCTCTATCGACGTAGTTTAACTCTATAGTTTAACTCTTATTAATTATATTTTTAGACTTATAATTTAATATTTATTAATTACGGTTTTAGTCTTTATAAATCATTATAACGACTCTAAAATAGGGGGAATACGAGGCTATTTTAGAGACTTCTTAATAGAGAATTTCGTTCGAGTAAGAGTATTAAAATATAGGACTATTTAGTAATTATTTACTAAGTAAATATTTAGTAATATTTAATATTAAAATCTTATATATATATTCGCTTTTATCCTCTATAGATAATTAATTAAAAAGTATTTCTATTTATTATAATTTAATATTACTTTATATCTTATTATAATTATAGGAGTATTATAAATATTATAAAATTAGAGGTATTTATCTCGACTCGAATTCGTAATTTTAAATTAATATATATTAGTATTAATACTTAAAAGAAAATATTTTATAATATACGAAATATATATTCAACTTCTTTTAGTTATATAAAAGGTTTAAACTTTTTATTATTTTAACTTCTCTTTAATAGGCCTATTAAAAAATTTATTATCTACGAGTATTAATAAATAAATCGATAATAAAAATTAATAAAGCCGAGGAAAATCTAAATATTATAATAAAATTCTAATTTCGGTTAGGATTAAATTATTTTAATTTTATATTTATTTATTAATATACTTTTAGTATTTATAATAAATTATAGAAATTTAATTAATTAAATAAAAAAGTTAAATTTCTTTAAATTTATAAATAAGAAATATTTTCGTGAATACTTTAATATTTATTATATATAATTTATATACTCTTCTTTTAAATTAAAATAAATTAGAATATCGTTTAAATAAATTATATAAAATGTATTTATTATTCTTATTAACGATTTATTAATATAAGTTTAAAAGGTAGTAAATATAATTATTAATATAAAAAATATAATTATATATTTAAAATAACCGTATTATATACGGAATATTATTTTTTATTTATCGCTTATTTTAATTTTAATATAATTATAAATATTCTTTAAATTAAATTTAATAAAGATAGTAATATTATTTAAATACTTAAACGTTTTATTAATTAATAATAAAGAATAGTAATTTTTAATAGTAATTTTATTTAAGCCCCGATAATCGATATATAATTATAAATTTTTATCTTTCTTTAAAACGAAAAGAATAAGAGTCTACTAAATTTATAAAATATTTAATTTAACCCTTCGTTAAGGCGTTATTTAAATATCTTCTTAATTCTATTAATTTAATATTAAATAAATTATAAAAAGGCCTATAAAATAGATCCCTTTTAATTTTAATAATATAATTATTATTTTTATATAAAGATAACTAACCTATTTTTTTATTTAAAAAATATTAATAAAATTACTAAATTCTTCTAAAAGTACTACCGGTACACTAGTATTATAATTAACGAATATTATATATATTATTATATTATCTTAATATTAAACTATTATTTTTTCCTTTTATTCCGAGTTAAATAGGTTTATTTTTATATATATTAATATAGAAACCACTAGCTTAGTCCTTAAAGATTTAACGAAGTCTTTAAATTTTTCTAAATTAAATAAACTCTTATATCTATAAAAGTATAGAGTAGGCTCTAAACACTATAAGCGCTCGTAAACCGATTAAGTTAGTTTAAGCGGGGTAATACTATATCTTGAATCCAAAACGATATAAGTGTAAATAAGAATCTAATACGCTCCTGAGAATGTTTTTGGCTCGTGAGAATACCTAAATTTAGAATACGCTACTAACATGGCCCCTATACATGGCCCTATTTATAGTTATAGTGTATTTCATTCATAGCCCCGGCTCTATTCCATTCATGGCCAAGTCCCTATCGCTATAGTAGATCTCAAAATCATCGAGACTTGCGTTAAACGGATGGCCCGCACACCTTAATTTGTATAGGCGAACTACTAATATTAACTAGAATAGGATATAGACCTATAATAGGGTTATAGATAGATATATAATAGAGTAATAGACCGGTATATAGTAGGTTAATAGTAGGACTATAGATAAGAGTATAATAAATTATAATAAGGTAGGTAATAGGGCTATATATATTATATACTATAAAATAAGCCATAATAGCGTATTCTATTAAATATACTATAGAGTATACTATGGAGTAATAATATAGTATACTATAAAGTAGTAATTCGGTATATTATAAAATAATAACGGGGTATATTATAGAGTAATAATAAAATATATTATAAAATATACTATAAAGTAGTAATGAGGTATACTATAAAGTAATAATAAAATATACTATAAAGTATAATATAAATAAGAAAAGAGTATATATAGGAGTAGTAATAAATTATATATAAAAGTAGTAATACGCGCCTATATACGCCCATATATAGGTTATATATAAAGTATATTATAAAGTATATTATAGAGTAATATTATAGTATAGCCTTATTTATTTTAGCCTAGTTTAATTTATTTTAGATTTAATTTAGGTCTAAACTAATTTCCTTATTTCTATCTTAATATAATTAAAATAGGAAATAAATAAATACTCCGTATACTAGTTTTTATTTAAATAGTAACTGGTCCTACTTTAATTTTCGTTCTTTATCTTTTATTTTAACCTACTTTTATATTATAACTAGGTTATAATTTAATAAATTTAGTTATTAATTTAATAAATCTTTAAATATTAATCCCGTCTCTTAATATTATAAAAGACTAACTACCTAACTAGTACTCTTTAATATTAGGATAATTATTATAAAGGATTAACCCCTTAACCCCGAAGACCGCGTATAATAATTCCTCGCCGAAGTTTAGAATAATTTTATTAGTTTCTTTAATACCTTCGATTACTTATATATTTAAGTCGAGAGTAATTCTTTATTAAATACTTTATCCTTATCTACGCCTCCTCCTCCTACGCTAGATATATAATCTTTAATTTATATTATCGTTTAAGTAATAGCCTAGGCTGTATTTATTATAATCTAAACTATACCTTAGCCTCCGCCCTAGGTATTTAATAAGAATACTCTTAATAATACTATTATTATAGGCCTACGCTCGTCTTTTTTTTTAAATATTTAATAATTTATTTCTTTACGATCTCGAATACCTTCTAGATCCGAAAAGTTTCTAGATATCTCGGAATATAAAAGGGACTAGGATAAATTAAATATTTAAAAATAAATATTAATATAACGGATATATATAAATTATAATCGTTATTCTACCGATAGCGATAAAATCGCTTATATAGAGTTTAAATTAATTATCGGTAAAAAGGCCTTTAACTTAATAAACCGTTACTGAAAAAAGAGTCTTTATACTCTAACTAACTTTATTAATTAACGAAAGAAACTATAAGAAATATATAATAACCCGTTTAAATAAAAAGATACTCGGAATTATATCCGGGAATTTAAATAAGGCTTTATACTTTTTAACGAGTATTTTAACCTTATTTTTTAAAAGAAAGAATATTCTCGAATAAAGAACGAATCTTTAATTAATATTATAAAATATAATATTAATTATATTACCTAATAGGCCTTTATCTCCTAAAGGAAAACTAATAATTAACGGTTATATACCTTCGATAAATATATCCGTATATACTCCGAAATCGATTAAGAATCTCGGTAGATTAAGTATTATTTACCCCGTTAGAGTACTACTCCTATTAAATTAAAATAAACCTCGAGGAGGTTTATTATATCTTTATTAATTTCTATCTTTATAACTCGTTTTAATATAACGAGTACTTTTATCCCCGTTATTAAACTAATTCTTATTATTTTATTTAAGGAGTTAATAGAGCTTAATTCGGCTTAAATTATTATTAAAAGTAAATTAATAAAAACCTCGGTTATTAAAATTATTTATAAGAAATAAAGGTTTTACTTCTATTATAAGTCGCCTAGATATAATATAAAAGTTTACTCTATTAAGCTAGCTAGCCTTTAATCTAGTATTATAATTATTATTAATAATAACGAGAGCGTTATAGGAGGAGTTATCCTAAACGTAGGAAAAGAATAATCCCGGTATAAAGTCGCGTATTAAGATTATAGGTACCTAAAATCTTATATATATCTTCTTATTTATCGGTTATATCGTTTAATTTACCTTCGTTATTAATTAAGTTTTCGTTATAATTTATTATATAACTTTTTAAAACCGACCCTATTTTTCGTAATAAATATATAATTATTTTTTATTAACTACGGAATAATTAATCCCGAATTTAAATTAAAGCCTTAATTAATACTAGTATATCCGGTTATCTTTTTATTAATTATAATTTTATATTTATTTATTATCTACCCCTTCGTCTTCTTTATTATCTTTATATTATCCGACTCTTTAATAACGTACCTACCGTTATAAAATATATTATTTATATTATAGAAGCGATTTTAAATATTTATAACTATTAAGAACGAATAATCTTTTTTATTACTAAATTTAATTAATACTTTATTATAATCGGCCTATTATACCTCTATCGTTATAAAGTTATTATTAATTTCTTAGATAATTCCTTAACCTTCGCTTTATATTTTTATTTAAGAAATTATATCTTTAGTCCTATAAAAGTCTTCGCGGAAAATAAACTCTTTTTAATACCTTAAGAAAGTTTTTAAACCTAAGAATCCTAGTTTTTAATTTTATTTAATACCCGCGTAGGGTAAACCCCGATTTAAAAAGAGTCGCTAGTATATAAAGAGCCGTTATTATTTATAGACGATAATATTACTATTAAATAACTAATTCCGACTCGAGAGAAATTACTTTAGTTTTAGGTTTATTAATAATATATTTAATCTTAAATTTATAAAAAGTAAACCTCGATTTAAGAAAAATTAACCTAGTTCTAGGTTTATTAGAAGTAAGCCTAGTCCTTAACCTAACTTAATACTCGTATAAAATAATTTAAGATTTAAGAGGAGTTACCTTAATTCTAGATTTATTAATAATAAATCTAGATTTAAGAAGAGTTTTTCTTATTTTAGTCCTAGTTATTTATTCCTATAAGAATTAGTTATAATAACGAATATAATCGTATCGTTACTACCGTTAAATAAGGAAAGATATTTAAAATTAAATATTATAACCTAACCTCGCTTCGTTTTAAATTCTAATATTAAAAATAACGAACCTAGTACCTAGTTACTATTAATATATACGAGATAAAATCTCGACTATTTACCCGGCTCGTTATATTTAACGAGTAAACCGCGTTTAATCTATTATTTATAAAAATCGATTAATTCCTAGGTATTTTAGAAGAAATCTCGACCTTAAATACCTAGTTTTATTAAGAATCTAGATATTATAAACTTAAGCCCCGCTTTAATTAAAATACTAAACTAAATATTTACGATTAAACCTAAAACCGAGTTATATTTAAAATAAATAAGGAGTTTTATTTCGTTATTATTATTATTTAAAAAGAGCTTTAAGCTCACCGAGATAATAAGAATATTAACTTAACTACGATCCTACCTATACGGTATTATGAATTCTTAAATGTTTTTTCGAGAAAAAACGTTAATACTTTACCCCCGTATTAATTATATAACTATACTATTAAATTTAAAGAAGGGCTATAACCTCCGTTATTTAATTTATATAATATAAGTTATAATAAGATCCTAAAACTCCGCCGTTACCTAGATAAGAATTTTAATAAAGATTTTATTCGAGTTAATTGGTTTTATATTATATTCTTTATTTTATTCGTAAAGAAACCTAGCGGAGATTTATATTTCTATATTAATTACCGAGGGCTTAATATTATTATCGTAAAAAATAAATACTCTTTACCCTTAATTTTAGAAACCTTAAATTAATTAAATCGTATTAAGGTATTTTTTAAATTAAATATTATATCTACTTTTAATCGCCTCCGTATTAAGGAGGGCGACAAAGAATTTATAATATTCTATATTCGATTCGGCCTATTCGAATACCTTATTATATTATTTAGATTATATAATAACCCTACCTTATTCTAATACTATATTAATAATATTCTTCGTAAATTTCTTAATAAGACTTATACCGTATACCTTAACGATATTCTAATCTATAGCGATATTAAAGAAGAGTATAAAATTTATATTAAATATATCTTTTAGAAACTCCGCGAGGCGGGGCTTTAAATAAATATTACTAAATACAATTTCTATATTAAGGAAATTATATATTTAGGATTAATTATTACTATTAAAGGAATTAAAATAAATTTAAAGAAAATCGATATTATCCTAAATTAATTATAGCTAGTTAATATTAAAGATATTTAAAGTTTCCTAGGATTCGTTAACTTCTATCGGCGTTTTATTTATAAATTTAATAAACTCGTTATACTATTTATAACCCTAATTAAAAAAGATATTATCTTCGAGTAGAGTACTCGATATTAAATAACTTTTAATACTTTAAAAAAAACTTTTATCTTTAATATTATCTTAATTTATTTCGACCTTAACCGTAAAATTATAGTAGAAATAAATATATTTAATTACGTATCTAGGGGGGTCCTATCCTAATATAATAATTAAAATATCCTTTATCTTATTATTTACTTTTTAAAGAAGTATAACTCTATCGAGTATAATTATAAAATCTATAATAAAGAGTTTATAATAATTATCCGCGTATTTAAGGAATAACGCTTTAAACTAAAGGGATCTACTCTTTTTATCGAGGTAATATCGAATTATAAAACTCTTAAATATTTTATTTTATCTAAAGTATTATCTCGCCGTTAAACGAGGTAAAACGAGTTTTTATCCCGTTTTAATTATAAAATTACCTACCGGCCTAATAAAGAAGGTAGTAAATCTAATATATTAATATATCGGTCGAGAGACCTCTTTAAAAAGGGGGATAAATTAAACCCTAAATATTAATATTAATATTAAATAATATTAAAAAGAAAAAACCTAACCCTAAAAGTCCTTAAGAATTATATTTATAATATATTGTTAAATATAGTGACCCTAGCCTTAATCCTAGTTACCCTAATTATATTAATAACGGATTAAGAGATTCTTATCTAGCTCTTCTAATTATACTTTATATTAATTTATATAACCGTTATAAATCTTAATATAGATATTAATTTAAAATTATAAACCCCGCCTATATTTTACGAGCCTAAACTTAATAAAGTTTAATTTATTAATTTAAACGAAGATTTATACGATACCCCGATTTATTAATTATAAGATATAATTAATTAAGCCGATCGATTCGCCCCTAAAGTCCTAAAAATACTATATTTTAAAACGCGTTATTATAACGGAATTCCCTTTATTAAATATAAAGATAAAGATAAAGTTCTCTACTTCCGAGAAAAGAGATATATTCCGAATTCTAGTAAATTACGCCTTCGTCTAATTTAGTTAGTTTACGATAATATCGCGGGTAATTACTTAGGTCGTACGAAATATTACGAATTAATTAGTCGGGCTTATTAGTAGCCTAATATCTATATTATTATTTAATAATTCGTTAGGAATTATTATATATACCGAAGAATTAAATCTTCCCGCTAGTATATTTAAAAATAGCTACGTTTATTACCGCTTTTATAATAATATTAAAAAGATATTTTAATAAATTATATAAATCCCCTACCGCTTTATACCTTTATAAGAATTATTTATTAATATATCCTAATTTTCGTAGACTATTTAACTAAGATACGGTACCTAGTACTAATTATATCGATAAAAGTAAACGAAGCCTACGACGCTTTCTATTAGAATATATAGAAGCTTTATAAACTACTAGATATCTTTATTTCGGATTAAGGATTTTAATTTATATCCGAGTTTTAGGAGGCTTTATATAAATATTTTAAAATCGATTAATATATATCTACTAGGTACTATCCTTAGACGGATAATTAAACCGAGCGGTTTAATATTATAATAAAATACTACCTCCGTATATATATTAATTATATATAGGATAATTAGGTAAAATAGCTCTTTAAAGCGGAGTTTTCTAATAATAATACCGATTCTTCTAGTACTCTAGCCTCGCCTTTCTTAACTAACTATAATTAATATTTATATATTAATTTCGAGTTTACCGAGTCTTTACTTTAAGATTTTACTATTCTAATATATACCTATTTAATCGCTACCGATGAATTCGTAATATAAATAAAAGTTTTAAACGATTACCTCTACGATAAGATATTTATTATTTGAATTATTTTTGAATCCTCGGTTAATTAACGAAGGCGCCTATATCTAATATATTTAATAAATAACTAAATATAATTAAATATTAAGAATCTAAATATTATACGTTCTTTAATTAAGCTCGACGATTATAATATCGGCTCTTTTTAAGTCTCTAAAGTTTTCGATAATCCTTTTATAGTTTAATTAAATTTTCTATATTTAATAAAAGTTTGCCCCGTCTTCTACGCTAGCCTATTATAATTAATAATTAATAACCCTTTACCTAGATAAATCTAGTTTATCCGAGAATTTATAATTACCGAAGATAATTAACGAGAGAAATATATTAATAATATCTTAAATTCTAAATATAATCGTCGTTATAGTCTACCTTTATTAAAATATTACGTTAATTAAGAAGGTTACGTCGTTATATAAAAACCCTTTTATTATCTTACCCGTTATTAATAGTTTATTAATAAATATTATATCTCGAATCCTAGCGCCGCTAGCCTCTACGAATTACTATATACTATTTAGAGATATTAATATAAAGAACCTCTACTATCTTTATTCTAATCCGACTTTTAAAAAGTTAACCCCCGTTTATATTATAGTTTATTCTTTATCCGTTATTATCCCCTCGGTTATCGTTTCGTATCGGCTTCGACCGATACTTCGTATTATTATATAAATAAATAGTACCCTATAACCTAGCCCCGCCGTTATTATTTATAAATAATAACGTTAACGTCTAGTCTTATTTATATACCGCCGCCTATTCCCCGTCCTATCCCTTATTTATTACTATCGATAACTCGAATACTCCGATATATTTTTATTTTAACTATTTCGTAACCCTAAATAAGAGTTAGGGTTACGAAATTTAATTAATCGAACTAATCCTTTATTTATCTTATAGGAGCTCGACTTTAAAGAGAGGGTTATTATTATAATATAACTTTACTTACCTTACGTCGGTAAAACGAAAAGTGGCTCGATCGTGGCTTAGGGCGCTCGACGGGCGCCCTAGGAGCCTTAAATACGATACCTATCTACCGACTCGATAGGCGCCCGAGGTATACAGCCAAGGGGCCTAAGGCTATTTAGGCGTATACCGAGTAAACCTAAAACCGCCACTAACGGGTACTAAATTAGGGGTGCGCTACTAACTTTAGACCCTCGTTTATGGCCCCTGTTTATAGTTATGGCCTTATTCCATTTATGGTTATAGCCCCATTCCATTCATAGCCATGGCGTATTCTATAGTCCTGTCGCTGTCGCTACCCCCTAACTGTTACTGTCGTACTCATAAACCCCTGACGTATGCCCTAGCGTATGGCCTACGTATTACCCCCGCGAGGATTTCGCCTGAATCGATCGATTCCGGGGATTAAAACTTACTGGCGTTAAGGGTGGTTCCGGGGGGTCGCTACCGTCGATAGGGGCGATCACAGAATATTAAAATTTTAGGTAGTAAATTACGTAATTTTCTAAGGCCAGGGCCCTTGAAGCTCCGAGCTTAAATTACGCTCGTTAGGAGCTCGACGCGTATCTTATAGCGGCCTCGGGCGCCCGTCGAGCGCCCGTCGAGCGACTTAACGCTCGAAGGGTACTCGGCGGGCGCTTAACGGGCGCTCGGGGCCGTTCGGGCGCCCCGAGCCTACCTCGGGCGCCCGAGGCAGCTTGCCTAATGGCCCCGAGCCGCTAAAGCCGGTTTTCGATTTACCGACGTAACCTAGCCTAACTTATTTTAGATTTAATTTAGATTTAAATTAATTTCCCTATTTCTATCCTAATATAGTCGGGATAAGAAATAAGTAAATACTCTATATACTAGTTCTTATTTAGATAATAGCTAGCCCTACCCTAGCTTTCGTCCTTTATCTTTTATTTTAACCTACTTCTATACTATAACTAGGTTATAATTTAATAAATTTAACCGTTAATTTAATAAACCTCTAGATATTAATCCCGTCCCTTAATAAATAATAATAGGGTATATTATAGAGGAATAATAAACTATATTATAGAGTAGTAATAGGCCATATTATAGAGTAGTAATAGATAAGTAATAATAGGGTATATTATAAAGTATTATTAAAATATAATTACTTTAATAATAAATTAATAATAGTATAAAAGATATTAATTATCTATAAAGAATTTGGCCCTAATATACTAGAATCTAGCCAAGGCACTAGTCTTAATATAGAAGTACCGAGGTTTAATTTAGTAATACTATACTAGAGTCTACCTCGTAATAGAACGCCTCTTTTAAAGAAAGACGTCAACGCCCTCGTTAATATATAAATATAGGGTATCGTAAGTAATAACGTAAATAACGTCTATATATAGAAATAATAAAGTAAATAAATATATATAATATATCCCTAACTCTTGAATAGTTAGTACGGAGTAACCGCGGGAGTACTATAAAGTCTTAAAACTTGACGTAGAGCCTTAATAATTTTAGATATTAATTCTAGCGATAGTAAAGTAAGGCGATAGGAAGGTATAGAAGTAACGTAAACGAATAACTATAATAACTATAGTATTAATAAAATAGAGGCGTATACGTTTAGTGTTATAAAAGTATTAATAGAGAAGTACTAAATAGTCGACTTTTTTATATATAAAAGTAAGGCCTTAATAAAAATCCATAGCCTTAGTATAATTTTTAAATAACTAGCGATTTTTAAAAGTAGTCGTTTACCGATATTTTTGAAATTAAAACTATTTTAACGCGAAGCTAGTCTTAATTTAACGACTAGTAGTTAACTTTTAAGAAATATTAATAAATATCCTTATCCTTAAAAGTAGAGTTAATTAGGTATATTATATTATATAACTTCTTCGCCTATTACTACCGTCGTAGTTTTTAGTATTCCGGATTACTCTCCTACTCTTAAATAACTAGGTCTACGGCGTAGGCGGCGGGCCGGTTATTATAATTATAGAGATTATAAGACTTATAGGGCTTATTTATAGCGGTATTTAATATAGAATATTTAGTAAATTAGAAGTTTATATTCTTTAAGAGTTACGAGTATTATTTAAATAATAAATACTAAGCCGATATATATTAAACTAACGTATTATAATAATACTCCCTAAATAAAAAAGAGAGGCGATTATACCGAATTTTATTATTATAAATTTTACTTCTAGGAATAAGAAACTCCTTAACTACGAATAAACTAATATATTAAACTAGATTTAACTATTATAAATTTTATTTCCGCGATTAAGAATCGTTTTTTAAAACGAATATATTACGCCGCTCCCTTAACTAGGGCTATAATAAAAGAACCGTAATTTTAAAACTATTTACGACGTATTTAATTCGTAGGGAATTCCTCTTCCAAGATTAAATCCTTATTATTAAAATCTATATTATTATATTCGAATAATTTAGATAAACTACGCGGTTTAGCCGAATTTTCGTTTCTCTAAATTATAAAATCCGCGCGGTTAATTACCCTAATTATTAATAGGAATCTATCGGTAAAATTATTAATAATATTATTTAATTTTATTATTAACTCGCGGTTTTATTTAATCGCTTCCGCTTTATCCTTAACCGTTAAGGTAGTAGACGTAGTAAATATAAAAATAAAAACTTTAAATTTAAAGAACTAAATAAAAGACTTTATTTTATTTATTTATAATTTAACGTAGGTATTCGTATTAAGAAATAAATACTAGAATTTCTTTAATATTATAGTAAAGTAAACGACCTTTCTTTATATAATATATAGGAGTTTATTTAACTTTATATTATCGGTTTCGAGTATATAAACTCGTTACTTTAGTTAAACGAAGTCTTCTTTATTATAAATCTCTTCGTTATTATTCGGCTCGACCTCGGAATCGTTATTAATAAATATTAATATAATATTTAAAGCCTTTATTTTCCCCGATTTTTCGTTATTTTTAATTTTATTTTTAATAGTTATTTTTATTACGGCGGTAATCTCGTCTTCGGAAGTAAGTTTATCTACCGTAGTTTTAGTAATCTTTATATCCGCGGCGGCCGTCTTTATTACCTTTCTCTTCGTAGTAATCTTTAATTCGGCGGCGGCGGCCTTTTTAATAACGATAATAATAACGGTAATAACTTTTTTATCTATAGAGGATTTTATTTTAATAGTTATCTTCTTCGTCGTAGTAAATTCTACTTCGGCGGTAGCGGTAGTAGTAACGGTAATAGTAACGGTAGTTATCTTTTTCTCCGTAATAGATTCTACTTCGATATTAATAATAGTAGTAATAGCGGCGCTCTTTTTCCTAGTAACTATAGCGGTTTTCTTAACTTTCTTATTCGCGTCCTTTCTTCTTATAGGGCCCGGAATAAATAAAGTAAATAAAATATACTTCTTCTTCTTCGTAATATTAAATATTAATTCGTTAGCGTTATCCTCTTTATTATTATTTTTATTAAAGAGATCTTTATCCGCTAGAAAATTCTTTATATTTCGTTTTTTCTCTTTAAGAATATTATCGAGTAAAATAATAATCTTTTCGGTAAAAACCTTATAACTACTAACGGTATCGATTTATACTAGTTTAATTTTATATTTCCTCGGCGTAATAATAGAAGTAATTATTTTTATAATAAAAACTATATTATTTTAAATTTCGTAATTATAATTATATTCTATAATATATTTACTATATTTTTCGGTATATATAAATTCGAACTCGTTTAATTTATAGGTCTTATTATTTTCCTCTCTATATATTTAGATATATCTAAAGATAACGGGGTAAACTTATTTCCTTATTTCTAAATTTATAATTTTTATTATATACTCTTTATTAATCTATATATTTTATAACCCTTTTTTAAATCTAAAAACTATAAATTAGTAATTAAAGTATTTAATATATAAGATTACTTCTACCTAAACGATATTCTAGGTTTATAGACTAGATAAATCGACGAATTTAAATAACTAGGTAACTATATTTATAATAATTTTATAATAACCGGGGTTAAAGAATAATAAGGTATTACTTTTTAATCCGTTATTATCTTTCTTTTTCTACTCCTTCTTTAGGCTAGAGGCCCTCGTTCCGTAAATTATATTAATAATCTTCGTTCGGTAGTTATGAAAGTAAGGTCTAGTTATTAAAAACTAATTATATAAAATTATTAAATAGAAAATTCGTTATTTGAAAAGTATAAAGAGTTAAATATAAAGGTTTTAAATAATAATATAAAATTCCTATATTATGAATTCTATTACGGGGTAACCGAATACGGAATATCGAGATTAATTAATATAACCGAGGTTAACCGAATATTCGATAAATATATAATATTAAGAATCTTCTACTCCGTTTAACGTCTAGCTTAACGTAGTACTAGTAATCGCTAACGTTATAAAGTAAATCTAATTAATAAAAATATTTAATTATAAATTATCGCTATAAAACGACTATAATAAGTATTTTTAAAATCGAAGGCGGCGGATATATTAGAGGATTTATTATTCTTTATCTAAATTTAAAATATTAAGTTTTCTCGTTTTTAATATATTATAATTCTTTTTTATAGTCCCTAATAAGATTAAAAGAGTTCCCGAGTTATAATTACGTTTATTATTAATTATATTCTAGACCCTATCTTTTCTACTAAATAAGATATTAATTATTATAATAATTAATAATCTTTTTTATTTTTTAAAATTTCTAGGTATTAATATCCTTATTAATATAAACGGCCTCCGGTTATTTAGGTATAAGATAATTAAAAAGATTAATATTAAAAACTAGAGAAGACTCGAGTTATATAATAAAGAAAATAAAATATACTCGTTAATAAATTAGGATCTTTAGTTTATATACTAGCTTTTTTATTCTTTATTTAATCTTAAAAGGGCCTATATACTACTACGTAAATTTCTTCGTAATATCCGTATTAGTAGAGATATTATATTCTTTATAAAGGCGAAATAAAGCGAAATTACCTTCCTTTAAAAAAAGCGGCTAGTATTTCTTATTATAATTAATTTTATTATTTATACTAACGAAGTCTAGGGCGTTAATAATATTAATTCGTACTATAAAAAGTTTTAAATCCGATATTTTAATAATCGTAATAAGATCTAATAACTATTTAGGCTTAAAACTATATATTACTTTTATAAATATATACTCGGTAGAGGCCGACGGGCTTATATTTAAAACTAATTAAAACCGGGATAATACGATAAGTTATAACTATAAACGTTTAAAGCCGGCGATAAAGAAACGTAATATTATTTCGGCCGTTTAATTAATATATTCGGACTATTTATTAATCTAGGGATAATAAATTATCGAGTAAAGTATATTAACTTTTAGGTATTTAAATAAACTAGTCTATATTTCGGATAAGAATTTAGGGTCTTTATTAGAAAGGATAATTTTAAATAATCTCTAGTTACCGAGCTCTAAACGTTTTAAAAAAATAACTATTTATTCGGCCGTTTTAAATATAGTAGATTTTCTTATTACGAATATAACTCTCTTAATTAGTTTATATATTATTAATATATATATATCGTAGTCTTTAGTTAAGAGTAGTAGGGCTAGGATAAAATTTAGAGTAAATATAACGAAAGATGTATCTAAAGTATAAATCGGTTATATAAAATTATAAAGTATATATCTTTTTATTTAATATATAAGGTATTCGGGGTAGTACTTTAGAAAATTCTTAAAATAATATATTAATCCTTTAATATACTAGGAATATAAAATATATTCGATATTTTTTATAAAACCTAGGTAGCCTAAGGTAATATATATAATAATAAATATATCCTTTATAACGGAGCCAGGGATATATATATATTTAATATCGGATTTTCTATTAATATAAAATATTAACTTTATTTCTTTTAAGACGAACGGAAGCCTAGTAGTATTCTTCTCGTTAAATTTATCTTCTTTTTTTAGGATCTTAAGGACCTTCTTTTAAAACGAATCCGTTTTATAACCGTCGATAATACGAGTCTTAAAATCGTTATTTAGCTCGACGAGCGTAGTAGTATAAATATAAAATAAATTATAAAGCGTATCTAACTTAACTAGATAAAATAATATTAATAATTTAATATTATTACTCGCTAGGCGGGAGAGTATATTAGGAATAATATTTAATTTTCCCGGTTTATAATATATATCTAGCTCGAATCGTTATAAATATTAAAATACTTTAATTAAATATAGGTTCAAATATAGTATAAAGGTTATTATTAACGATATTTATTTAATAATATCTACGGTAGCTAAATAATCCGTATATATAATAACTTTTAATATAGAAGATTTAATTAGGTAGCGTACCTTCCGAACCGTTTATATTAAAATAACGACTTCTGACTCAGTAAGTTAATAATTATTTTCTATATTAATAAATAACCTATTAAGGAATATAATTAAATATATTTTAAAACGTTTCTCGGAGGCTTTTATAAAGCCTTCCGTAAAGGACTAATCTTTTTAGACGTTATTATTTATTTTATTATAATATATTATAACGCCGAAGCCGAATTCCTTCGAAGCGTCGAGCTCGATATATAGGGTTATATAAAGATCGAAATATACGAAATAATAAGACTTACTAAATAGTTATTATAATATATCGAAGAATTTTAACTTTATTAAAATAGGATTAACTAGGCGAGTAGAAGTAAAAAAGGACTTTCGTTCTTTTCTATTTTTTAGCGACGATTTTAATATTTCTATTTTATAGTCCTAAAGGGGACGAGCTATTTATATATAATAAATAATATATATCCGAAGGTACTTTATTATTCCTAGGTATATCTCTAAAGCGGATAATATTACGGGGAATTTAAATAAATTAATAACTTTTAAATATTCTACGGAAATAAATAAACCGAAGGAATTTACTTTCTATTTTAATAAATAAATATTAAAGTATTTAATAAACGATTTAGAAATCTTTAAAACGACCCCGACCCGCTAAAAAAAGGAGAAAATAAATCGAAGATAATGAATATACTCTATTAGAGTTATAGAATAAATAATAATATTATTAATATACTCTTTTACGAACGCTTTATAGGGCCGTAGTAGATAATCCGTTTAATATTAAATATAAACTAAAGAGTTATAATATCCTATTAATAATATATTAAAGATTTCTTATCCTTTATAAATAACTATCGTAAATTTCGGCCTATTAATACGATATACGCGCTACTAATAAAAGAAAGAGGCTTTATTAATATAAATAATATACTAGTATCCCGAAATAACGGAAATAACATCGGACTATAAAGGTAGAGGTATAGTATTATATATTAAAATTTAATTTAAATCGCGAATATTAATAACTAGCCTTCTAAAACGCTTCCCGTCGGCGAGAGTTTTATAAATAACGAATATTAGAAAATAAAACGGAGTTAGTTATTTAATATATTTAAGACGGTTTTATTCTTATAATTTATCGAATACCTTATTCATAATTTATTTATTTTTTAATTCGAGTAAATAAACTTTTAATTTACTTATAATCTTATTCTCCTAGTCGGTATATAAAGAAATATATATCTAATTCTCTTCTAGTAGGTCCACGAAGTTATTATAATTATATTAAATACTAGCGAACTCGTTAATAACGTTTAAAAGGGCCGCGATAATAGATAGTAACCCGTATATAATTATATCGTTAAATAATATTATTTCCTCGGGTATTTAAGACTTTATTCTTCTAGAAGGAATTAAAAAAAAATTATAAATAAAATAAAAGCCTTCTTAACCTAGCTAGTTTAATAGGCTTTTTTAAAAAATTTAATAATTAGGTCCTAGGCCTCTTTAAAAGTATCGATAGAATAATACTTATTAATATTTAGGTCGCGAACTATACTAAATTAAAAATATTCTAGTAATTTAATTAGGTAGTTCGTATTATTACGCGCGAGAACAATATAAAAGGAGGAATTAATAACGGATACGAATAATAATACCTAATAATTATTCGTTAACTCGAAAAGGAAGTTATTATTTTTAAGAAAATAAAAATACTCTACCGGAACCGTAAATTAAATATATATAAAAACTATAACGGAGCTCTTTATATATATATTATAATTAATAAAAAGTCGTAGAGGCGATATTAAAAGATCGAACGAAATATTATAACTCCCGATATAGCTCTTCTTTTTAGAGATAACTAAATTAATATCTTCGAGGCTAATAATATCTATTCCGATAAATATTTTAATATAAAGATTATTAACGATAAAAGCCTTCCGCGCGATTACTATTTTTATAGAGTATCCGTCCAAATCGTATTAATCTAGGATATAAAGATTTAGGTTTATATACTCCGAAATAATATATTTATTAAAGCCTATTTCTTATACTATTAAAGTAAAATCGCTTTTTATAATAAAAAGGTTCGGCGCTTAAAAAGCGAGGAAAATATAGTTAATTAAAGTAATAAAATAACTAGTATTTTAATATATTAATTCGGGGGTATTTCTAGGAGTAAACTTTATTAATACTTTAAAATAATATTATACGCGAATTCTTTAACGGGGGGAGGCCTCTCCCTTTAAAATAAATTTAATAACTTCGATATATATCGATTTATTCTTCTTTAGTAAAAACGTTAATTTATCTTTTCTTTATAAATTAGAAATATTATTCTTATTTCTTAAGGGCTTCGTTTTTTCGGAAAATTTAAAATATTAACCTAATTTAAAATATTTATATAATTAATTACTAGATAAATATAAAGCTCTATAATAATAGTAGGTAACTAGGTTCGTCGGTATTATAAAAACTATAAAGTAGGAATTACCTTAATACGAGTTATCTAAATAATAGTATAAAAGGTCTTCGCTTCTATAAAAGTCTTCCGAGTTTTAAGAATAAAAGTTCTTAAATAAAATAAAATTATCCTCGTTTTTTTAATAACTATAATTATTATTCTCTTCCTCGGCTTTATACTCCTTATTCTATTCCTCGGAAACCTAGTATACCGCGGTATAAAGATAATTAATATTATAAAAACCTCCTTTTTACTAGTTTTAATTTAAATTTTTTACGAACCCTAACTTTAGAGGATAATTTTATATAAGTTTTTAAAAATAAAAAAGGGGTTATTAAAAACCTAGTATATCTACGACTTTTATAATAATACGCGGAGTTAGCCTAAAAAGTAAGATATATTACTAAATTTAAAGTTATTAATAAATATTTCTATTTTACTAGTAAAAAGAAAGAGGGAAAACTTATTATTAATAACCCTATTAAAAAACTATATTATATAATTAATTAAAAAAGCCGTAGCTAGGAAAAAGTTAAAAAGATCGTTAATTTTATTAATTTCCGTTTTACTACCGATAAAATTAATATTAACTTTATTTTTATAAAAACCTCCTAGATCTTCTAGTTTATAAAAGACTTCGATAATATCTACTTCTTAATTTATCTTTAGTAATATTATAAAAGGTATTAATCTTAAAGTCGAGCTAGTTTAAAAAACTAGATAAGAATATAATAGGCTCCGGTTCTATAATATATATACGAAATTTAGAGTATATTTTCGTATAGGCTAAAAAAAACTAATTATAAAGAAGAAGGTCGGCCGCCTTTTTATAACGGATAATATCTTATATATAAAAACGTAGCGTTCGTTTATTCTTTATATTTTAGAGCGAGTAGGAATAAATTTTAAATACTTTTTAAATATCCGAGGCTTTTATTTCAAAACGTTTTTCAAAAGCCCTAAATTAATACTTTATACTAGTATTTATTAATAAGTCCTTTTTTATATTACTAAATTCGGTAGTATATTAAATTAAAATATTATTACGAAGTATTTATACTATATAAAGTTTAACGTTATTTTCGTTATTTATTCTAACGAGTTACTTTAGCCGGTTAATCTAAACGAAGACGTCGCGGTAATAAATATAATATTTTAAATTAATAATAAATTCGTCGCCCTCGAAGTTTAGGTCGAAATATCCTAGATCTTTAAATTTTATATATTTATTCTTAACTAGGGCGTTAATAATAACTAGTATACCCTAAATATTCGTTTTAATAAGTTATTAAATAGTATTCTAAATCTACTAGTTTATATTTATTAAATAGCCGGATTAATATTCGGGCTTTTAAGATCCTAAATCTACTATTTCTTCGTTATAGTTAATATATAACGTAATTTTTATAGAGATCGAGTTCGGACGGTATAAAAGTAACCTAGTAAATATATTTTTAATAAATAAAGATAGGTCTATAAATATATCTTCCTCGTTAAGATATTTATTAATATATAGGATATTAAAAAAGAAGATAGTAACGGCCTAATAAAGTATAATAATATTTATAATCTAATTATAAAGCTATTAAAAGTTAAATACCGGAATGGATTAAGATCGTCCTCGTTATTCTATTATTATAGTTTATTCTACTAGTAGTAGATAAGAAGCTAGAGTAGTAGTATTAATAATAAAATAATTAATAACTCTTCTTACGGCTCTAGGAATCTCGGATAATTATTAATATTTTATAAAAATATAAAAATAAAGTTTATATACTCGTAATACGATTTAACCGCTAGGTAATTAGAGTTTTTCTAATTTAACTAATTTAAATTATTAATATTTACTTTTTTATAAAATTGGATTAAATAGTAAAAGATTATCGATTTTTTATAAATAAAAAGTTCGCTCCTTTAGAAATAAAAAGATAATTATAGAAATAGAGCCGAAGATTTAAGAAATAAAAAAGTAAAGATAAAGAAAGATTTTTTTATTTATAAAGAAAAATATAAATCTTACTTTAATTTTAAATAGGGTTCGACCGCGTTTTTTTATTTACGGGAAGGCGTAGGCTTCGAAAGCCGACTTATTAAAAAAAAACGCGAAAACTATTAAATTAATATATCGGAAGACGTAGTTTTAGGAACGTCGGCGGCGAAGATATAAATATTATAAATAAATAGGACCGAAGGACTAAAATTTCTATACCGGCGAAAAAAAGAGTACTAGATAAATTAAATAATTACGGAATAATATTCTATTAAAACGATAGCGGAGGATTTAGTACCGATTAATTAATACTATATAACTAGTAACTAGTAGTATAACTCTTTTAAGTAGACTAGCTTAAAAGAGTTATATTATTAACTATTACTACTATTTTATAACGGTATTTAGTATAGAATATTTAGTAAATTAAAAGTTTATATTCTCTAGGAGCTACGAGTACTACTTAAATAATAAATACTAAACCGACGTATACTAAGCCGACGTATCATAATATTATTATTAAACGACTTATTATTAATTTATTTCTAATTATTTTATTAATAGGGTTACCGTTAAAATTAAAAATAAGGTAGTTTTTAAAATAATATAAAACCGCGTATTAAGAATACCTCCTAAATTAATAACTTACTATCGATATCTTTAAGAAAATAGTTTAATATTATTATTACTTTTAGTTTAAAGAGATCCCGATATATATTTATATAAAATACATTCTAAATAATTAAAAACTGGGAGTATATTAAGGTAATATTTATAAATTTAGCGAGGTAGAGTATATTCTAAATAAATATATAAGGATAAATACCCTTTCGAATATCCTAGAGTATATATATAAAGGTAGCGATCTTAGTTATTATTATTAATATTCGGATTTTAAAACGATTAACTAGTATCGTATACTACTACTATAAATTAGTAATAATATTACGTAGTAAATTCTTTTTAAACTCTATTAACTCGATTAAATATTATATTAAAACTAAACTACGTAGGTACGTAGGAATAATATTTTTAATAATAGTATATATATTAGGTTTAGTATTTACTATATCCTTAAATCTATTTATAAAAACGTAAACGTTTTAATAATAAATATATTTACCGCCGTTTAGAACTAGGGCGTTATTTCTAGGCTTATATTAAAAATTAAAGAAATTAACATTTTCTACCTTTAGTTTATTACTTTTATTATTAATATTAGAGCTAGTTTAAAGTTTAGGTATTTCTCGTATTAGCGAGTAAAGTAAAATAGATTTCTACTATTATTATTACTATTATTAAGTATTAAGTTATTACTATATTTGGTTTTATTAAATCTATATCTAGTATAAATACTCTAAAAGATCTCCTATTATATTACTAAAAGTAATTATATTTATTTTAAAGTATTCTAGTATTATTAAGGGATTTTTTTAAAAGCGAGTATTAGTTAGTTTATTCGAGTTACTTAATATATTAATAGTGAAATCGACGGGCCTATTAAAAGGGTCGAAAATAAAATTTAAGTATATAAAAGAGCCGGAATAAAAAAGATATTCAATATTTTAAATAAGTAATTCTAAATATTAAATTATATTAGAGTCTTAAGGGGAGTTATAAATAAATTAATATATATATAGAAACGTTTTAATAAATAAAGTAATCGGTATATATCGTTACTACTATTTATTAAAATATAGTTACTTTAGTAGTAAATTAATAGTAATATAAAAGATATTAATTATCTATAGAGGATTTGGCCCTAATATACTAGAATCTAGTTAAGGCGCTAGTTCTAATATAGAAATACCGAGGTTTAGCCTAGTAATACTATACTAGAGTCTACTCTATAATAAGTATACTATATTAAAGTAATATTTACTCTATTATTACTCTATAGTATAGCCTAATATTACTTCATAGTATACTTTATAATATATTCTATATTATACTCTATTATTACTCTATAGTATACTCTATTATTACTTTATAATATACTCTATTTTTACTTTATAATATACCCTATTATTACTCTATAGTATACTCTATTATTACTCTATTATTACTTTATAGTATATTTTATTATTACTTTATAATATACTCTATTATAATTTATTTCATAATATATACCGTATATAGCCCTATTATTTATATTATTATAACTCTATTATACCCCTATCTATAATCCTACTATAAATCTACTATATACTAGTTTATTTATTTATAATAAACCCGTCTATAACTCTATTTTTATTCTACTCGAGGTTAATAATTTCTTTATATAAATTAAAATATACTATTACAGGGTGGACTTTAGTAGGAGTATTACTATAGATATCTACTAAGACGGCGGGCTGAGCCCTACCGCTAGCCCTATCGGGACTAGGGTGACTTTAGGATTCTAGTATATTAGGGCCAAATCCTCTATAGAATAATTAATATCTTTTATACTATATATTATTATATTAACCCCTTATTAAATAGTAGTAACGGCTATACTAACGTAGAACCATACCTCTTCTATATTAATAAAAACGATTATACTAGCTGTAAATAGTAAAACAACCCCTAAAACGGCTAATATACTCCCTATTAACTACTATATTTAAAATAACTTACTCCGTATCGACAGCGAGCCTTATTTACGTTATATTTATTTAGCGCTTCCGTACCGTACCCTACTACCTTAAATAAGTATTTCTAAGCTCTTTATTAAATTATTAAAATAGTTTATTCAATACCCTTTTCATTTAGGCTATTTATAATAAATATTAAATTAAGTATTTAGAACGTCCCTTTATTTATTTCTCTTTTATTAATATAACTACTTATTTTAATAAGTTACCTATTAAATAAACGTCTAGCCTAGTAAATATATTACTAGTTATATCTCTTACGCTTCCGCTATAGAAAAAAGAATACTAGAATACTAATCTTTTAATACTACTCTTATTATTCGCCTAATATTACTACTTTTAGTATTTATTATTAATTATTACCTTAGTTATTACCCTAGAAGAAGTTTAGTTAAGCCTTATTATAATTAATTTTACTTTCTATTTATAAGAATTCTTATTATTAAGTAAATATATCCTAAAATAGGTAAAAGTTACTCTTAATATTAGACGAGTAGTTATTTAAATAATTATACGGTTTTCTTATCCTCCTATTAAAATACCCCTTTAATATTTATTAAAGAGGGGCCGGAAAGCGAAGTAATCTAACGACGACCTTTCGGAGTATATTAAGTTTAAATAACTTATTATATAGCTACCCTAGGTTATAAATAAAATATTCGTAATACCATTTATTAGTACCTTCCGAAGGGATATTAAAGAGCTACGTTAACGCCTATAAAAGGAGTAACCTTTAGAGGACGAATTTAAAAACGAAGAAACTATAGCTCCTCCCGAGCCCGAGTAACCTATTATAAATTCCGAATAAATAATATAATTTATAGAATTACTAGAAATTCAGGCCTTTATTATTAGGCTAGTAATTAAGATAAAGGAAGGCCCGATAGGACCTTAAGGCCTATTAAAAATAAATAACTTAATTAGTTAAAACGGTACTAGTACTAGGGTAAGCGCCTAGAATAAACTAAAACTCGAAGAGATTAAATTCTTCGACTTTAAAAGCGATAGGAAGGATAACTTATTTATTTTAAGAAGATATACTATATATAAAAACGTTTTTAACTTTAAGGATCGCGTTAATAATATAATTAAATAATACGGCGAAAAGGAGGTATAAAAGCTTTTATTTTTATATCTTAAGGAAGTAGCCTTTAAGTAGTTCTCGAATAAACTAAATATTAATAACTAAGGCGTTAATACGTACCTTCGCTAGCCCTAAATAAATAAGTCGTTTTATTAAACGATTTAAAATAAAGACGCTAGAAGTTATATATAAACTTCGTTTTAATAAATATAAATTTATTTAGGTACGTACTAGTAAAACGCCTAGGTAGTATATAAATAAAATATTTAACCTAACTAGGGCCGCCGATATTCCTAGTATATATTAATAAATATTTATAATCTACGACTATATTAGCTCTAATTTTAAGTCTTTTATTAATCCGCCTAAGCCTAACGTCCTATTAAATGAATTCTTTAATTTATTTAATACTAAGGAAGAAGCCTAACTAGGAATAATACGAAGTAATAAAACAATTAGGCCTCTACCGCCTCTTAAGCTAAAAAGTTTATAATAAGACTAGTAGAATTATTAATAGCCTAACCGGTTCCGCCTATAGTAGAACTATTTACTTTAGGTTATTTCTTATTAATTTATTAATCCGGTTTATTAGAATATATTAAGTATCCCTTAAACGTAGTAGTAGCCTCGTTAAATTTAACCGTTACCTACTTAATTATAAATTACTAGTAGTAGTACTAGAAACGTATCTTTCCTTCTTAGAAATAGAAATCGTCCTAACTATTAACCGCGCTAAGAAAACCGCGGGCCTATAACCGGTAGTTATAATCTTAACCGTTTCGGGTAATAATAAATACTCTTTAAGCGTATAACTATTTACTATAAAACCGAGGTATAAAAGGACCGCTCTTAAGAAGACGGTATTATAGAGTTATAAATAGAAGAATAATCTACGCCTAATATTAATTACGTTAATAAATAAAGCCAGGATTAATAGTAAAAGGATTATTATAATAAATAAAACGAAATAGCCGGCTACTAGATAATTATTATTAATTCGCTTAAATAAGTCGAGTGTCGTATCTATAAAGAGTTATTCTTTTTTAAAAACGTACTATATACGTACTTTAGAAGCTAAGGCTTAGGTAAGAACCTTATTAAAACCTCCTACCCTAGACATTTAGTTATAAATACTATTTAGAAAAATAAATAGCCTTTAATAATAAACGAGAATACGGAAACCTATTACTAGGTTAAAACGAATAACGAATTACTAAAATAGAAGCCTATTATTAAATTAAACTACGACTCTTCTAAAAATACGGGAATAGGATAAACGTTTAGAAAGTACCGGTACGCCGGTATTCGGGTCGGTTTAGACCCTAGAATTAAAATAGAAAAAAGTTATAAGGATATTAACTATAGAGTAACTATCGCCGACCGTAAATTTATAGTACGCTTCCTTCTAAAAGCTAGAATCCGTACTATAATAACCCTACTCTAAGTTACCGGTATTAATATTAATTACTATATTATTTCTAAATATATCGTTACCTCTTTATACTTCCCCGGGAAAAATAAAAGTAGTAATAAAATAATAACCGAAACCGCCCTTAAAGAAGTCTATATTATAAATAATCTTAAAATAAATATATTTATTAATATAAACGTTATGGCCCCTAAAGGGATTAATATATTAGTATCTCGGTAAATCGCCCGTATCGGCAGCTATGATATAGAGTACCCTATCGACGTCTACTTAAGAGGTACAAGTATAAACCGGCCGGTATATACTACGAAAATAAGGGTTATCCCCTTATAAGCTACGGTAACTATCGAAGTCTATAAACTTAATCTACTAGTACGAGAATACTTCTTTAAACCGGTAGATACTAACCTATACCTCTTTACCGGAATCGTTAATAATAAAATAAGATTAGTACTTATAAAGAATAAGACGGATAAATATATTAAAATCCTTAGGAATATAAAGCTAGGCTAAATAGTCGAGGTTTAATTTAATAACTATTATAGTATTACTATAGGCGATAACGACGTTCGCGAGCTCGTTATACGAAGGCCTCCTTAAGAGTATAAAGAAACTTTTATTAAGAACGCTTTTAATAATACGGTTATTATTAACTCTAGTTTATTATTTCTTAAGTAGCTTTTAGGGGGTAAAGATATAAAGAACCTAATTAATTCCCGGCCTTCTATTCTATTAATAGAGGTAATTACTTCGGTAAAGAATAATATCCTCCTAAACGATATTATTATTTATAGTAAATAACCGGAGCTAGTAAAGATTATTAATTAATTCCTTATACTTTAGGTAGAAGGAGGCTTTATTAATATTCTAGAAAACGAATAAATACGTATACTACTACGCGCCGACTAGGAAGATAAAGTATTTAAAACGATACGTATTTATCCTATAAGTAACGAGAGCCGGAAGATTATTAACGAAACCTTTAATAAACTATATATTTAGGGACGATTTAAATAAACGATATAAACTACTTTATTTAACTTCCTAGTCTTCGTTATTTAGACTATAAAATTAAACGGTATTAAGAAGGGCCGTACTATTATTAATATTCGAGGTTTAAATACTATAGTTATAATAAACGTCTATTATTTACCTCTATAAAATAATATAATTAACGCCGTTAAGGGTTATCGTTAGATTACCGTTATTAACGCGGCCAGTTTCTTTTATTAATAGCGTATATACCCTAAGGATAAATATAAACTCACTATCGTATTATACCGCGGCTAGGAGACTTTTAATATTATAGTAATAAGATTTAAGAACTCGCCTACGTACGTATAACGGTAAATAGACCGGATCCTATATATCTATAAAGTATTCGCCCGAGTATATATCGATAACGTTATAGTATTCTCTTAGACCCTCGAGGATTATATTTAATACCTATATACGGTATTTTCCTTATTCGCTAAATTTAATATTTTAATTAACCCTAAGAAGGCGTTTATCGGTTATCCGTTAGTTATACTATTTAGCTAGAAAGTTAACTCGTTCGGGCTATTAACTTTTAAAGAAAAGTTTATAATTATTAAATAACTAGTTTTCCCTTAAACGCTAGTAGTATTTAAGATATACCTAGGAATAACTAGTTAACTAAAAGATTATATCAAAGATTATACTACTTTAATTAGGCCTTTATAAAATAAGAAAACCGCGTTATTAAATAAAGTACCTCTTATAAGCGCTTAACGATAGGAATATATTAAGAAGATTAATTTTAAGTTACTTTCCTTATAGGAGATCCGTTTATTTAAAATTATTTAGAATACCCTTTCCAAACTTTCCTTTCTATACTACTTTAATAATAAAAAGAAACTATTTATCGACTTTAATACTAGTAAAGAATTCGGTTACGGGGTTATAATTTATTATATTATAAGAGAGCTAAAAGGCCCCTATCCCGACTGGAAGTAGGTTTAGTTTATTCTTTTTCTTAACCGACTCTTTAAGGATATAGAAATACGTTATTAACCTACTAAAATAGAATTAATAGGAATAATATAAATATTTATTAAAATTAAATATATAGTCGAATTAACCCCTAAGATAATCGTCTATATTAATTATAGAGCTACGCTTAATATAATTAAATAAATAAGTATAACTATCTTATTTATAATAAAGACTAATTTATATATCGTACGGGCCTTAGATTATATTTAGCGTTTTTAAAATATAGAGATCCGTTATAAACCTAGCGCTAAGTATATAATACTAGACACTTTATCCCGATTATAGTAGAAAGACGTAGTTAAAGACTTTTTAGAAGGCGAGCTAGATATACTTTAAATATATATATATAAGGTCTATATACTAATAGAAATAAACGCGTAGTTTAAATTAAAATTATTTTAAGGGTATTAGAATAACGATTATTAAACTAAAATAAGTTATATATTTAACTATAACGTAGAAACCGGCGAGGACGCCGTAGATCTTTTTTTTTCGAAGGGGGATAACGGCTTAATATAGTATACCGATAATTTGGCTATTAATCGCGTATATACACTAGAGCGCCTATATATACCTTCCTTATACGTTAAAGCTATATTTAACGTCGTATATTCTAATTTATATATAGGAAGATATAAATACTATAAAATAATAACTAGGTACTAGTATATATATAAACTAGATAAGAAGCTAGGGGAGTATTTACGATATTATTTATAATACTAGTTATTTAGTACTCTTAGGTATAAGCCTTATAAAGTACTATAACTTATTTTTATACCGCCCTCTCCTTTTTATATAATTTCTATCGATTTTATTCTAACCTTACCCCTTTTATAAAAAGGATTCGATAATATTATAATTATTATATATAAATTTTCCTAAAAGGTAACCGCGATTCTAGGAAAATTAATATAAAAGGTAGAGTAATAGGTATATATACTTTTACGTCGCCTATACTTAGTAGACTAAAGTATTCCGAAGGCTATTCTTTCCGACCGCGATTAGAAGTTTATAAATACTCTATAAAAGACTCTATTTAATAAACTTAAGGTAAGTTTAATATTTTCTACTATTTATTATTTATAAACGGATAAATTAAACGAGTATATAAATTAAACTATTAAAATTATATTACGATTCTAAATCGCTACTTTATAAAACCCTAAAGCCTAGGAAGAGATACTACCTTTTATAACTATATAATATAATAATATATTCTCCTAGCCTATTAATTATACCCTAAATAAGGTAGCTTTTACTTTTAATATTAATAACGCGTTAAACCTAAGAAGCTAGGAGAATAACGTTTTATTAAAAGAGTTAATATATATTTAAATTTCGGATATAATTACCTATATTTAAATATATAATAAGGAGTATTATAATCGTATTTATTACTCTTATTACTTCCGTTAAAGGGACTAGGCCTTATTATATTTATATAAAAATTATAATATTCCGGTAAATAAACTTACTAGTCGTAAGTACGGTTAGTAAATAATTAGGTTATTTAAGGTTTTTAACCGTATCGGTAGGCTCGTATACCGCCTTAATATCCCGGAAAATTAGAAGATTTATAACGTATTTTTAATAATATAACTAAAGTAGTATTTATTACCGGATAAGGACCCTTTTAAGCGTTTACGGCCTATTAACTTTAGAGTAGTAGAAACCGAGCGAGATAACTTAAAGCTAGAATAAGAACTAGAGCGTATCCTCGATAAATACGTTATTAAAAAGGGGAAGGGTTACGCTACCGAATACCTCCTATCCTAGAAAGACTAGGGATTTATATAGGACCGTTAAATAAACGCTAAAAACGTTTTCGCGGGCGAATTTATTAAGGAATATAAATAATAGGTTAAATACTAAGCTAAATTCTTCTTCTAGGGTCGATAACTCTAGAAATATAATTATATTTCCTTTTTATATTATCGCCCTTTACCTATCTTTATTAGGAAATAACTATTATATTAAATCTACTTATCGAGCTTTATTTAGAGTACGGGTACTACGATAATATTAAAGGGGTATTATACCGAGAACCGGTAAAACTACTCTTTAATAATTTTAAATTATTCGTTTATTCGTACGTAGAGTTATATAGCCCGAATATCCTAGTATAGTATTACCTATATACTCCTCTATATAGACTTAAGTATATACCCCTCGTTATCGTTACTTCTTAGCTAGGTAGTATATTTATATAAGAAAAAACTTTGAATAATATAAGAATTATATAATTATTTAGCCGAATCGGGACTAGCTCCGCGTTAAAATAATTTTAATTCTAAAAGTATCGTTAAGTGACTTTTACCTAGATCTAGCCTAGATCTGGCCTAGATTTACACTAAGATTTTATTTTATTAATATATATTTAAGGCCCTAGTCCTTTAGTACTAATACTCTTATAACACTATACGTATATATTTTTATTTTATTAATATTATGGCTCCTATTATTAGTTACCTACGTTATCTTTATACCGCCTTATCGCTTTACCTTATTATCGCGATTTTAATACCAAGCTTTACGGCTCTACGTTAAACTTTAAGGCTCTACGGGCCTACTCGTAATCGGTCGATAATTTAAAATATATATTATTTATTTATTTACTTCTATATATAGACACTATTTACGTTATTATTTATAAATATATTAACGAGAGCGTTAACTTCTTTCTTTTAAATTAGGCGATTTATTACGGGGTAGACTTTAGTAGGAGTATTATTATAGATATCTATTAAGACGGCGGGCTAAGCCCTACCGCTAGCCCTATCGGGACTAGGGTAACTCTAGGATTCTAATATATTAGGGCCAAATCCTCTATAGAATAATTAATATCTTTTATATTATATATTATTATATTGACCTCTTATTATATACGGGCCATTTATTTAATATAAATCTCGATAGTTTTAAGATTTATTATATTATATTATATAATTACACCGAGTAAAACGTCGCTATATATGAGGTATTATATAACCTAGGCTTTACCTCTACGTATAATTCGCGCGAATTAATCGAATCCGGGAATTAAAAGTTACTAGTATTAAAAATAGTTCCGGGGGGTCGCTACCGTCGATAGAGGCGATTATAGAATATTATATATATATTTATATATAGGCTATAAATGGGGGTATACGCGTATCTATAAACTCTATAATAAAAAATATTAATTTAATTAATTAATAATTAACGTCCTTATTAATCTATTAACAATTAACGGATTTTATTAATTAATTAAAAATCGATTATTAATCGATTAATAACGTTAAATTTAATAGTATAAAATAGTAAACTAAAATACTAGTCTCTAAACTTCTCTATTTCTATTCTTTCTTAATTATTTAAACCTAGTTTAAGACTTTACCCGATAAGGCTAGCGTCGTTTAACGATCTAACTTTATAAGGCTAGCGTAGCCGTATTATCTAGCCTAGTAAGGTTAGCGCTATTAATCGATTAATAATCGATTAAATCGATTAATCCACTTTGAAATTAATCGATTAACGATTAACGATTACCGGCTTTCGTTAATCGATTAATCGATTAATTACTACAGAGTCTATGGGGGCAAGAATGGCCATATATACGCGTATCTATGGGCCACGTATGCGCGTATCTATGGCAGCAGGAATGGCCATGTATGCGCATATCTATGGGCCACGTATGCGCATATCTTTGGCAGCAGGAATGGCCATGTATGCGCGTATCTATGGGCCACGTATGCGCATATCTTTGGCAGCAGGAATGGCCATGTATGCGCGTATCTATGGGCCACGAATGCGCATATCTATGGGCCATGTATGCGCGTATCTATAGCAGCAGCAATGGCCATGTATGCGCATATCTATGGGGGCAGCAGTAATGGCCATGTAACAAATAATCCTGAGCGGCCCTGAGCGGCCTTGAGCGGCCTGAGCGGCCCTAAGAATGTTAAGCCGGTATCGAGAATGCTAAGCTAGTACTAAGAATATTAAGCCGGTATTAAGCGGCTTTAAGAATCCTAAATAACCTTAAGCGCTCCGAGCGCTCGCGAGTAGGCCTAAGCGCTCCGAGTAAATTAAGATTCTTAGAGTCGCTTGTACTTTTATAGATATAATAATACCGAATCGCTAGGTATATATATTAAAATTTAATTTAATTCTTTCTCTTTCTAAAGTATCACGGGGTAGACTTTAGTAAAAGTATTATTATAAATATCTATTAAAACGGCGGGCTAAGCCCTATCGCTAGCTCTATCGAGACTAGAGTAATATTAAGATTCTAATATATTAAAATCAAATCCTCTATAGAATAATTAATATCTTTTATATTATATATTATTATATTAACCCCTTATTAAATAGTAGTAATAGTAATATTAACGTAGAATTATACCTCTTCTATATTAGTAAAAACGATTATATTAATTATAAATAATAAAATAATCTCTAAAACAATTAATATACTCTCTATTAATTACTAAATTCAAAATAATTTACTCCGTATCGATAGCGAGTCTTATTTATTTAGTACTTCCGTACTATACTCTACTACTATAAATAAATACTTCTAAACTCTTTATTAAGTTATTAAAATAACCTATTTAGTACCCTTTTCATTTAGGGTATTTATAATAAATACTAAATTAAATATTTAGAACGTCCCTTTATTTATTTCTCTTTTATTAATATAGTTATTTATTTTAATAAATTACTTATTAGGTAAATATCTAGCCTAGTAAATATATTATTAATTATATCTCTTACGCTTCCGCTATAGAAAAAAAATACTAGAATACTAGTCTTTTAATACTACTTTTATTATTCGTCTAGTATTACTACTTTTAGTATTTATTATTAATTATTACCCTAGCTATTACCCTAGAAGAAGTTTAATTAAACTTTACTATAATTAATTTTACTTTCTATTTATAAGAATTTCTACTATTAAGTAAATATATCCTAAAATAAATAAAAGTTACTTTTAATATTAAACGAATAATTACCTAGATAGTTATATAGTTTCTTAATCCTTCTATTAAAATATCTTTTTAATATTTATTAAAAAGGGCCCGGAAAGCGAAGTAATCTAACAACGACCTTTCGGAGTATATTAAATTTAAATAGCCTACTATATAGTTACCCTAGGTTATAGATAAAATATCTATAATATCGTTTATCGGTATTTTCCGAAGGGATATTAAAGAGTTATATTAATATTTATAAAAAAAACAATCTTTAGAGGACGAATTTAAAAATAAAGAAACTATAGCTCCTCCTAAATTTAAATAATCTACTATAGATTCCGAATAAATAATATAATTTATAGAATCGCTAGAGATTTAGGTCCTTATTATTAAGTTAATAATTAAAATGAAGAAAGACTCGGTAGGACCTTAAAACCTATTAGGAGTAAATAATTTAACTAGTTAAAACGATATTAATTTTAAATAAGCGCCTAGAATAAGTTAAAACTCGAAGAGATTAGATTCTTCGATTTTAAAAGCGATAGAAAGGATAATTTATTTATTTTAAAAAAGTATACTATATATAAAAATGTTTTCGACTTTAAAGATTACGTTAATAATATAATTAAATAATATAGCGAAGAGGAGGTACGAAAGTTTCTATTTTTATATCTTAGAGGAGTAGCCTTTAAATAGTTCTCGAATAAATTAAATATTAATATTAAGATATTAATATATACCTTCGCTAGCCCTAAATAAATAAATCGTTTTATTAAGTAATTTAAAATAAAAACGCTAGAAGTTATACGTAAACTTCGTTTTAATAAATATAAATTTATTTAAATACGCATTAATAAAACGCCTAGGTAATATATAAATAAAATATTTAACCTAACTAGGGCCGCCGATATTCCTAGTATATATTAATAAATATTTATAATCTATAACTATATTAACTCTAATTTTAAGTCTTTTATTAATCCGCCTAAATTTAATATCCTATTAAATAAATTCCTTAATTTACTTAACGCTAAGGAAGAAGCCTACTTAACTAGGAATAATATAAAATAATAAAATAACTAGGCCTCTACCGCCTCTTAAACTAAAGGGTTTATAGTAAAACTAGTAGAATTATTAATAATCTAACCGGTTCCGGTTATAATAGAACTAGTTACTTTAAACTACTTCTTATTAATTTACTAATCTAGTCTATTAGAATATACTAAATATTCTTTAAATATAATAGTAGTTTTATTAAATTCAACCGCTATTTATTTAATTATAGATTATTAGTAATAGTACTAGAAATATATCTTTCCCTCCTAGAAATAAAAATTATCCTAACTTTTAACTACGCTAAAAAAACCGCGGGCCTATAACTAGTAGTTATAATTTTAATTATTTCGGGCAATAGTAAATACCCTCTAAATATATAATTATTTACTATAGAACCGAGGTATAAAAGAATTATTCTTAAGAAAATAATACTATAGAGCTATAAATAGAAAAGTAATCTATATTTAATATTAATTATATTAATAAATAGAGCTAGGATTAGTAGTAAAACGATTACTATAATAAATAAAACGAAATAGTTAGTTATTAAATAACTATTATCGATATACCTAAATAAATCGAGTACTATATATATAAAGAGTCGTTCTTTTCTAAAAATATACTATATATATATTTTAGAAACTAAGGTTTAGGTAGGAACCCTATTAAAACCTCTTACCCTAAATATTTAGTTATAAATATTATTTAGAAAAGTAAATAATCTTTAATAATAAACGAGAATATAGAAACTTATTACTAGGTTAAAACGAATAATAAATTACTAAAATAGAAATCTATTATTAAATCAAACTACGACTCTTCTAAAAATACGGGAATAGGATAAGCGTTTAGGAAATACTAATATACTGGTATTCGGGTCGACCTAGACTTTAGAATTAAAATAAAAAAGAGTTATAAAGATACTAGTTATAGAGTAACTATCGTCGACTATAAATTTATAGTACGCTTCTTTCTAAAAACTAGAATCCGTATTATAGTAACCCTACTCTAAATTACCGGTATTAGTATTAACCGTTATATTATTTCTAAATATATCGTTACCTTTTTATATTTCCTTAAGAAAGATAAGAATAGTAATAAAATAATAACCGAAACCGCCCCTAAGGAAGTCTATATTATAGATAATCTTAAAGTAAATATATTTATTAATATAAACGTTATAACCCCTAAAGGAATAGATATATTAATATCTCGGTAAATAACCCGTATCGGTAGCTACGATATAGAGTACCCTATTAATATTTATTTAAAAGGTATAAGTATAAACCGGCCGGTATATACTACGAAAATAAAAATTATCCCCCTATAAACTACGGTAATTATCGAAGTCTATAAATTTAATCTATTAGTACGAGACTACTTCTTTAATCTAATAGATACTAATTTATACCTCTTTACCGGAATCGTTAATAATAGAATAAAATTAATATTTATAAAGAATAAAATAAATAAATATATTAAAATCCCTAGGAATATAAAGCTAGGCTAAGTAATTAAGGTTTAATTTAATAACTACTATAATATTACTATAAGCGATGACGACGTTCGCGAGCTCGTTATACGAAGGCCTCTATAAGAGTATAAAGAAACTTTTATTAAAAACACTTTTAATAGTATAATTACCGTTAGTACTAATTTATTATTTCTTAAATAATCTTTAAAGAGTAAAGATATAAAGAACCTAATTAATTCCCGGTCTTTTATTCTATTAATAGAGGTAATTATTTTAATAAAAAATAATATCCTTTTAAACGATATTATTATTTATAGTAAATAACCGGAGCTAGTAAAGATTATTAATTAATTCCTTATACTTTAGATAGAAGGAGGCTTTATTAATATTCTAGAAAACGAATAAAAATATATACTATTTCGCGCCGACTAGGAAGATAAAGTATTTAAAATAATATATATTTATCCTATAAATAACGAGAGCCGGAAGATTATTAACGAAATCTTTAATAAACTATATATTTAGGGACGGTTTAAATAGACGATATAAACTACTCTATTTAATTTCCTAGTCTTCGTTATTTAGACTATAAAATTAAACGGTATTAAAAAAGGCCGTACTATTATTAATATTCGAGGTTTAAATACTATAGTTATAATAAACGTCTACTATTTACCTCTATAAAATAATATAATTAGCGCCGTTAAGAGTTATTATTAGATTACCGTTATCGACGCCGTTAACTTCTTCTATTAATAGTATATATACTCTAAAGATAGATATAAGTTTACTATTATATTATACCGCGGCCAAGAGATTTTTAATATTATAATAATAAGATTAAAGAACTCGCCTATATATATATAATAGTAAATAGACCGGATCTTATATATTTATAAAGTATTCGCCCGAGTATATATCGATAACGTTATAATATTCTTTTAGACTCTCGAGGATTATATTTAATACCTATATACTATATTTTCCTTATTCGCTAAATTCAATATTTTAATTAACTCTAAAAAGGCGTTTATCGGCTATTTATTAATTATATTATTTAATTAGAAGGTTAATTCGTTCGGGCTATTAACTTCTAAAGAAAAGTTTATAACTATTAAGTAACTAACTTTTCCTTAAATATTAGTAGTATTTAAAATATACCTAGGAATAACTAGTTAACTAAAAAATTATATTAAAAATTATACTACTCTAGTTAAGTCTTTATAAAATAAGAAAACCGCGTTACTAAATAAAATACCCTCTATAGACGCTCAGCGATAGGAATATATTAAAAAGACTAGTTTTAAATTACCTTCCCTATAGGAGATCCGTTTATTTAAAATTATTTAAAATACCCTTTCTAAACTTTCTTTTCTATACTACTTCGACGATAAAAAGGAACTATTTATCGACTTTAATACTAGTAAAAAATTCGGTTATAAAGTTATAATTTATTATATTATAAAAGAGTTAAAAAGCCCTTATCTCGACCGGAAATAAGTTTAGTTTATCCTTTTCCTTAACCGACTCTTTAAGGATATAGAAATATATTATTAACCTACTAAAATAAAACTAGTAGGAATAATATAGGTATTTATTAAAATTAAATATATAGTCGAATTAACCCCGAAGATAGTTATCTATATTAATTATAAAGCTACGCTTAGTATAATTAAATAAATAAATATAACTACCTTATCTACAATAAAGACTAATTTACGTATCGTATAAATCTTAGATTATATTTAGTGTTTTTAAAATATAAAAATCCGTTATAAACCTAGTATTTAATATATAGTATTAGATACCCTATCCCGACTATATTAAAAGAACGTAGTTAAGGACTTTTTAAAAAGCGAGCTAGATATACTTTAGGTATATATATATAAAGTCTATATACTAGTAGAAATAAATATATAATTTAAATAAGAATTATTTTAAGGGTACTAGAATAACGACTTTTAAACTAAAATAAATTATATATTTAACTATAATATAAAAACTAGTAAAGACGTCGTAGATTTTCCGTTTTCGAAGGGGGGTAACGATTTAATATAGTATATTAATAATTTAACTACTAATCGCGTATATATATTAAAGCGCCTATATATACTTTCTTTATATATTAAAGTTTTATTTAATATCGTATATTCTAGTTTATATATAGGAAGATATAAATATTATAAAATAATAATTAGGTATTAATATATATATAAACTAAATAAGAAACTAGGGGAGTATTTACGATATTATTTATAATATTAATTATTCGGTACTCCTAGGTATAAACTTTATAAAGTATTATAATTTATTCTTATACCGCCCTCTTCTTTTTATATAATTTTTATCGATTTTATCCTAGCCTTACCCCTTTTATAAGAAGGATTCGATAATATTATAATTATTATATATAAATTTTCTCGAAAAGTAACCGCGATTCTAGGAAAATTAATATAAAAGGTAGAGTAATAAATAAATATACTTTTACGTTATTTATATTTAATAGACTAAAGTATTCCGAAGGTTATTCTTTCCGACCGCGATCGTAAATTTATAAATACCCTATAGAAGGCTCTATTTAATAAGTTTAGGGTAAATTTAATATTCTCTATTATTTATTATTTATAAACGAATAGATTAAGCGAGTATATAAATTAGATTATTAAAATTATATTATAATTCTAGATCGCTACTTTATAAAGCCCTAAAGCCTAGGAAGAGGTATTATTTTTTATAATTATATAATATAATAATACGTTTTCCTAGCCTATTAACTATACTTTAAATAAAGTAGTTTACGGTTTTATTATTAATAACGCGTTAAACCTAGGAAGCTAGGAGAATAATATTTTATTAAAGAAACTAATATATATTTAAACTTCGGATATAATTACCTTTATTTAAATATATAATAAAGAGTATTATAATTGTATTTATTACCCCTAATATTTCCGTAAAGAGGACTAGGCTTTACTATATTTATATAAAGATTATAATATTCTAGTAAATAAATTTACTAGTCGTAAATATAATTAATAAATAACTAATTTATTTAAGATTTTTAATTATATTAATAGGCTCGTATACTACCTTAATATCCTAGGAAATTAGAAGATTTATAATATATTATTAATAATATAGTTAGAGTAGTATTTACCGCTAGATTAAAATTCTTTTAAATATCTACGGCCTATATCGGTAAAGCGGTGAGCCCGTATTTTATCGAAAAAGACGGAAAAGGCGCTTAGATCTATTTAGCTCATATACTAGCCCTAGAGATCGATTTAATATCGGAGTTACTAAATACGTATTTAGTACCTCGACTTATTTTGAATAATTTTGAATAAATTAAAATAAGCTAGTCTAAATAGTACCGGCGATAGATAATTAAATATATATAATTATAAATGAATAATATAGTCTATAATACCGCGCTCATTTAGAGGGTATTACGCGCGTATATAATTTTCGTAAATCGACGTAATTTAAAATCTAAATTAAATTAGCGTAGTTATAGCGCTCTATATAGGCTTAGCGAGCTACCCGGCGCTAGTAGAAAATCACGGATTTAAAATCTTAAATCCGAAGTTACTATTTTTAGGATTTTTATTTAAAATAATTTTTTTTTTTTTTTTTAAATTAACGTTCTCTTTTTATTATTTTTCCGCCTAAAGTAGTAAAAAGCGTATTTAGTACCTCGATTTTCTTATACGGTCTCCCGCTTTACCGATATATTAACCCTAGAGTAGTAGAAACCGAGCGAGATAATTTAGAGCTAGAATAAGAACTAGAGTATATCTTTAATAACCGCGTTATTAAAAAGGGGAAGGGTTATACTACTAAATATCTTTTATCCTAAAAAGACTAGGGATCTATATAGGATCGTTAAATAAATACTAAAAATATTTTCGCGGACGAATTTATTAAAGAATATAAATAATAAGTTAAATACTAAGCTAAATTCTTCTTCTAGGGTCGATAACTCTAAAAATATAATTATACTTCTCTTTTATATTATCGCCCTTTACTTATCTTTATTAAGAAATAATCGTTATATTAAATCTACCTATCGAGCTCTATTTAGAGTACGGGTACTACGATAATATTAAAGAGATATTATACCGAGAACCGGTAAAACTATTTTTTAATAATTTTAAATTATTCGCCTAATCGCACGTAGAGTTATATGGCCCGAATATTTTAATAATATATTATTTATATACTTCTTTATATAGATTTAGGTATATACCCCTCATTATTACTATTTCTTAACTAGGTAGTATATTTATAAAGGAAAGAACTTCGGATAATATATTAATTATATAATTATTCTACCGAATCGGGACTAGCTCCGCGCTAAAATAGTTTTAATTCTAAAAGTATTATTAAACGACTTTCCCTAGTTAGTTAGATTTATATTAAGATTTTACTTTTCTAATATATATTTAGAGCCCTAGTCCTTCAGTATTAATACTCTTATAATATTATACGTATATATCTTTATTTTATTAATATTATAATTTTTATCGTTAGTTATTTATATTATCTTTATACCCCCTTATCGCCTTATCTCGCTATCGCGATTTTGAAAACTTTACGACTCTATATTAAATTTAAAAACTCTACGGGCCTACCCGTAATCGGTCGATAATTTAAAATATATATTTCTTATTTATTTACTTCTATATATAGACGCTATTTACGTTATTATTTACGATACCCTATATAAATATATTAACGAGGGCGTTAACTTCTTTCTTTTAAAAGGGGCGGTTTATTACGGGGTAGACTTTAATAGGAGTATTATTATAAATATCTACTAAAACGGCGGGCTAAGCCCTACCGCTAGCCCTATCGAGACTAGGGTAATACTAGGATTCTAGTATATCAAGACTAAATCCTCTATAAAATAATTAATATCTTTTATATTATATACTATTATATTAACTCTTTATTATAAGACCTACGCTTCGGATTGGCGTGGGGTGGGGTGGGGATCGAGGTGTAATCCCCACCCCAGCCTGGCGTGGGGATCTATTGGCGTAGGGCTTGGGGTAGGGTGGGGTAGGGTGGGGATCCCTTGGGGATCCCCACTGCGCTAAGGCGGATTTCTAATAATCATTCTAATAACGCTGCTGCCCCCATAGATATACGCACTCATGGCTACTGCTGCCCCCATAGATATACGTACTCATGGCTACTGCTGCCCCCATAGATATGCGCACTCATGGCTACTACTGCCCCCATAGATATACGCACTCATGGCTGCTACTGCCCCTATAGATATGCGCACTCATGGCTACTACTGCCCCCATAGATATACGCACTCATGACTACTGCTGCCCCCATAGATATGCGCACTCATGGCTACTACTGCCCCCATAGATATGCGCACTTATGGCCACTACTGCCCCCATAGATGCGCGCACTCATGGAATAAACGCTCGGACCTATAATTATTCAAGTTAATATTAAAATTAAGACTATTATCAGCCTAAAGTTAGATATAACCGAAGGTTTTATTAAAGACGTAGTTTAATTCGTTTATTTTAAAATTAAGGGGACGTTAAAATAATAGTTTAGTTTTAAATTTAAAACTAACCGTTTTTAAATATTTACTAATACGTTTTAATATTAGTATTTTCCCTTGAATTTATTATTTTATTCCGAAGAATATTTCGATTTAAAATCGGTGAGTAAAGAATAATAGTAGATATTAATTATAATAATCATTATAATAATCGTCTCTCTATAGTATAATCTATAATATATCTTATTATTAATCTATAATAGGAGTAGTAGTAGTCATGAGTACGTATATCGATAGGGGCAGTAGTAGCCATAAGTGCGCGCATATCTATGGGGGCAGTAGTAGTCATGAGTGCGCATATCTATGGGGGCAGCAGTAGCCATGAGTGCGCATATCTATGGGGGCAGTAGTAGCTATGAGTGCGCCTATCTATGGGGGCAGCAGTAGCCATGAGTGCGCGCATATCTATGGGGGCAGTAGTAGCCATGAGTGCGCATATCTATGGGGGCAGTAGTGGCCATGAGTGCGCGCATATCTATGGGGGCAGTAGCAG
>JAABUK010000505.1_pt1 | contig 80947 bp, 113 predicted proteins | sample 5559141 | NCBI WGS metagenome assembly JAABUK01 (sample SAMN10711869, study PRJNA513367) | rock metagenome | isolation source: Antarctica rocks | place: Antarctica: Victoria Land, Pudding Butte nord | collected 2016-01-03
GCTGCAGTGCATTGGTCTGTCATCATTGCACACCTGTATGAAAAGCAAATCTCCATAGGTGTACTTGCAGTGACACAAGGCTACAGTCAGCCTGTTTCACAGAGCAGCACTGAACAGTGGGGAAGCTGAATTCGCAAGCCTCGCCGAAGCAAGAGAATGCGGGGGATTGGAAATAGTTTTCAACCAGCATTAGTCGCGTCTCGGTTTGACCTCATGAACTGCGACATTGCCCCAAGCGCAAAGATGCCGATACCTGCTTCGGACTGCGGTCATATAGCTAAAACCCCTGATGAAATGCCCGTCAAGTATGGGTCGCATTAGGGTTTTCAACCCCAGCATCTGCCAACTGGTGGGTGAGGTTTTGGGTAAAATCATGCAGGACCTAAAATTCAGCAAGCTTGCAAAGCAGCAGCGTGGTTTCATGTGGCTGCAGCCTGCTTGCTCATTCTACTCATTCTACAGTACTTCCAACAGAAGCATTTTGCAGTGCATGATCTGATCATCTTCAAAGAATTCTAAGCAGCGCTGTCTAGCTAGCTGCTGTCTCAATCGTTTGGTGAGATGCTTAGCAGCGCTATGCACGTTGTGATTGTCTCACACAGGCAGCTGTCACAAGAAATATTTTCACACAGCCAGATGTGACAAGTTACAATAATTACAAAATCATTGTAGTTTGCCTGATTTGAACCAGTGTTGTGCTGTCAGCCATTTTCCATGGCATCATTAGGCACCTCTGAAAGTTCAACCTCACGCTCATACACATTATACGCTGCAAAAGCTCCCTTGGAAAAAGATCCCTGCAAGAACGTAACACAAATATGTATGACACTGACACAGCAGGTCCTCCCCACAATCCTGTGCTGGCAGATATGTCATGTTACATCGTCAACACTCAGTTGCAGCAACATGCATGCTCTGTGGAAGCACAAGGCATGAAGCTTGGATGGCTGCTTACCGGATTGACACATGCACTGTCCTTGAATGTGAATTGTGCAGACGCAGCTGAGTCTGCCAGCACCACTAAGTCTGGCGCTGGGTACAGATGTAGCGCATGATCATACTGCCAATACACTGACTGATTCTCCAGTGGAACCGGGCACAGGTGGGACTGCTGCAGGACTGTCATGCACAGATGCTCAAACAGAGCTTCTGCTGAGGAGACAGGCTGACCAGTAGTACCTGCACAAAGCAGTATGGCTTGTTAACTTGTCTAGCTGGCCTGTACCATGCTGTTCAGGCCAGACCTGGGGCTCAGCCCTGAAACACAGTCTACGTTGCGCAATGATGAGACACAGCTTTCGGCCTATGAGATCTTGTTGCTATGTTGCAACTTTAGCTGTGTCATCAATTGATTGTCCACAATGCACGGCAAATCAATCATGGTTTCCAAAGCACTGCCAACAGGCAAGTCACGCTTGAGTAACAAAGGCAGTGAAGCATCCCAAGTGACCCGCAACTCACCTGTTGGTGGGATGAGGCACAATCTGCGCATGTGGTTCTGAAGATCACTCCTGAATAGGACTACCTCCTGGGTGTACAGTCGTATCCGACAAGGATTGGAAGCAAACACTGCTGTGGGTAGGAGCTGGCGTAGGTCTGAGGTGAAGTAGGCTGGCAGCGCTGGGCGTGGCAGCACATTGCCAGGTCCGGGATCCCCGGGCCCAGGCACAAATATGAATTTGCTCTCCTCCTGTATAAACAACAATAATAATAATAATCGCACTGCAAGTGAACTCATGTCATTGCAAAGAAAATGAAATGTAGATGCCTGCTTGGTAGCATGTGGCAAATCTTGAGACTGTTGAGTCTTTGGAGGAAGGCTGTTGAGGCTGGGCTGACAGACATGGCAAGATGGAGGAATGGACATCTCAGGTTTGGTCCGTAGGTGGACGGATGAGTAAATGGGTGAATGAATTAGTGGATAGATAGATGGCTGAACGGACAAACGAAGCGATGAGCAGAAACCCAACTGGACAACAGCCAAATGAAAGAAACCAATCAATGCAACAAAACTGGAAAAGTGTGAATGAATGATGTGATGGGCAGTCCATGTGTTGCTGCCATGCGCCGCTTTGCTGCGCTGTGGGCGCTGCATGCTACTCTTGACCAGAACCAAGCAGCATTGTGCACACTGCAGCAATGTTGCTGCTGACATATCAAGTCATTGTGCTATGCAAACTCCTGTTTGTGGCAGAGACAGGCTGGTGAAGCAGCAGAGGCTAGCTTGATCCAAAATGCTGACGGGCATAGGCAGCCACACAAAATGAACTGCAATGCGTCGCCCACCTGCAAGCGCTGATACCGGGATATGACGTTTGCTAGACTCTTGAACTGCTCTCTGATGAGTGTGTAGTCTGTACTGGCTGTGGTAGCAGGCTGCGATTGGAAGTTACCCATCAGCACAAAGGCGCTCGGCACTGTATCCAGCCCATCAAAACCTTCAGCAAACATGAAGGCAATCATCAGCATTGTAGCACTCCATCTGCAGTGTCAGCACAATAGCAGACCAGTCCTCAGATTTGCAATCGGACCTCAACAGCGTAAAGAGGATGTGTGTGGAGTCGTGCCTACAACGCAGCCTACAGCGCAGCTTACAATGCAGCAGCCATTTGCAAGCTCTGACATTCAAGCATACATGGCAAGCATACATGCACAAAGATACTGGCCAGAAGCATGATTGGCTTGCACATCACAGCACCCACATGCAAAGACAGTGTACATATGCATTGGAGAGCATCAGCACTCACCTGCAAAGACTGTGTGGAGATAATCAAGGGTACTGGGTCGATCCAGCCACACGTCAGACAGGACCACCATGCGGTCGGCCTGGGCCTCCTGCTCTGCCTGTTCAATTGCCATCCAATCTGTGGCCTTCAAAGTGTCCTCACCAAACATCTGCAGACCCTGGTAGTAGACAAAGATGCATTTTGAGTGTCAGCATTGAACTAATAGCAAGACACAGGATCTGCCCAGTAAGAAGGAAAGACTTGTACACTGGCAAGTTCCATTTGTGCATGCGTGCGGTCTGACAACTCAAGTGTGATGACAGCCCAAATGCATGTCTACAGGCTGTTGATTGCATGCAGATTTCCGGTATGTGCTGCAAGAATGAAGGGTCAAATGTGGAGCATGCAAGAGGTCATGGAGGTGCAAGGAAGGCATGCCTTGGTAGCTGCCAGGGAGTCTTCTCTGGACTCAACCGGCGGCATCCCCAGAGCCATAGCCTTGAAGATGCCACGGTGGTCCAGCTCCCCCTCCGCAATAACAATGCAATTCTCTGCATTGCAGAAGTAGGCTGAAATGAAAATTTGTCACACTTGTGTCAGTCTCTATACATCATGGACAGTTCCTGCTTTATCATGGGGTCAATAGCATGCTGTCTTCTTATGCTTATGCTTCTGCATCTGCAATCTTTCTGTTGAAGCAACAAGGTACAGAAAGGCATGTTAGGTGTGGAGTTATGGGTCATCTTGCATACCGTCTCACACAGATGTGATGAAAGAGCTGTGTTCAAGCATCCTTGGTTGAACTCTTTGTTCCTAAGATGGCACATCCAGTGGAGTTCATGTATTTCCAGCAGCTACCTGTGTACAGGCCTGAGGATGTCTGACAGCCTGTCAGATCCAGCTGCAAAGACCCTGTCATATCTTCTAGGTAGAATGTGGCATCCTGCAACTGGCTGATGCAGCCTAGTAGAAACCTCGTCTGACCTGTACATCCCAGCATGGCCTTGACATCAGTCAACTGCAAGGCAGACATGCCAGAGCTTCAGAAAAGGCGTTTCCCAGCTCTGCTGCAGTTTGTGCCATCCCTCAAGGTAGCGAGTCAGGGAAGCAATGAGCAGAATAAAACCCAAAGGCAGACGACAAAAAACGAACATGACAAGCAACATGGCTGCGGTTCTGCAAGACTGCTGGAAGCAGTAGCCATGGAGGCACATTGATGGTTTACCTGACAGTATGCGTTCTGCTCATCAGTGTCAGAAAGAGCCAACGCAGGCCTGGAAAAAGTTTTGTCACGTCTTAACCTTTGGTGCAACAGCAGCAGTCTATCGAGGTACATGCTGTACCTGTCCTGCAGAACAATGTTGTAGCCTAGATACAGCGCATCAGTGCTCAGACACACTGGTGTGACTTCACTCACCTGTGCAGTTGCATGGATGGATAATGGCTCTTCCCAAGGATAAAATCTCTGCCTAATGTGATCAAACCTGACCTTGGGCACATCAAAGCAGTTGTACACTCGTATCAGTGCTGCTCCAACCGGAGCGTTATCAAGCTTTTGGAGTGCCTCCTCAACTATTGCACCAGTTATGCGAGATTGGTTGTCTGCATACGGACTGCAGCGGGTGAGACTGAAGAATGATCAAGATCAACGTCAAATGGAGCGTGCTCTGTCGCAGTGGCTGCTGCTAGGCTGCGTATTTCTGCGTCACCTGTGTCAAGCTTGTCAATCAGAGTGTAAATAGGCTCCAGGCCTGAAGAGTTTTGGGCTACATAGTCAACAACCAGGGCAAGCGCTTCTTTGTCCAGCGTGAGTTGCTGCCTTCTGAACTCAGCTTGAACAATCTGACGCAGTTGCTGCATTGCGATTCTGGCTGGACCTGCAGCATGTGCTGTCCCTTGGTACGAGGTCTTGGTGCAGGCAACTTCGAATCCTCGCAAGACAAGTCAGTGTGCTTGATGTTTGACTAATTTTGCAAGTTCAATTGCCATATCAAGGGCAGATGCATCACACTCCACTGCACAGAAGCATGTCGTTTACATTTCGCTATGAGCAAATTTGCTTGGACACCAAAACAATGTGTATTAGCATAACGTGATCACCAAGACACTGCAGTGTCAGCAAAATAGTGTTGCAATCTGCCCCAGCAGTGCACACATCAGTGATTATACAAAACACGGCTGTCTACTAGACACAGGGCTGCTTATCAGCGATTGCTGCAAAAAGATGGGTGCAGCATACACCCGGATGCTTGATGTGCCTGACCATGGGGCTTTATGACCCTGACCTCTCCCTGATAAGCCTACCAATGCAGGCTTTACCTCAGTTGTTAAAATTATCCTACCCACCATCCAAACACATCCCTGGCAAGGACGCCATTTACACCCACAGGTCTGCACATGTATATGTATATATTTATACGGGGACAAGAAAAGTGGGAGCAGAATTGCAGCAATGCTTCATGAAAACCCTATGTACGGCCAGTTGGTTGCTGCATCTGCCTACAATGACTTTGCATAAAATTACCTGCACCTATCTGCTAGTCATGTCAGCAAAGCAAACGCTATGCCTAGACAGGCTCGTTGAGAGACCAAGCCTGGGAGCCAGAGTGGTGTTGAGTTGAGGCTGATGGACCCAAGTCAAATGTTGTATCATTTGATGGAACCGACATGGGCAGCTGAGCCAGAGACGTCAAGTGACCTTCCCCACTCTGACCTGATGCATTGGCAGTCAATGGTCCAGATCCTGCAAAGCAAAGTATTAATGAGCAATATTGGCTTTGCCTGAAACCCTATCCAAGCTTCCTAAGGCCTCTCTGTTTCTAAGAACAGCAGGCAATGCACTCAGCAGTTGGAAGCAGCCTCACAAACTTCTGTAGCAAGGGCACTCGGCGTAAGCACCGACAGGCAAATAACAGCAAGTACAGTGCAAAGTACCTCTTCTGCCTCTGCTGCCAAGGTCACCAGCTGCAAAGCCATTTTGAGAGTTTCCAGCCCAGTTGGCCCCTGCTGTGGGCGCAGGTCTGGTGGGGGCCGTGAGCACTGCAAGGGCTCCTGCATCACCATCCTCTGCTGCTACCCAGGAACATATGGCCAGGGTGTCAGGGGTGTAGGGCCACCCTTGAACAATGCACCTTGCCACTTGGACAGGGGTCAGCAGCTGCAATGACACCAAAGCCAGTCAGCCCCCAGCAGCCAGTGCTCAAGTAGTACTGACAAGCGTAAACAGAAGCTGTGCATTCACATGGTGAAACACATTCATGCATGAAGTCAGCCAGCAACAAGAACTCTGAAGATGTAGCAAGCAGCAAATGCAGCGATGTCACAAGATAGACACAGTGGCGCGACGCTAAATTTGTGACTGTGACGCATTTGTTTTGGGGGTTTGTGTACACAAGCAGCAGACAAACTCACATGCTTGAACAAGGTAGAGATCCAGTCCAGCTTCAGTACATGCTCTTCCCTCATGTTGCGCTTGAGCTTCTCCACACACTCATGAGACTGTAGATACCTGATGGCTGTGTGGCGAGCCCCAATGGCTGATGGCACTGACCCCTACACACCAGACCCTGATCATAAGAGTCTGCTGTCTATTTAGGGACGCAAGGCTCACATCCTGTGTTGATGCTGCACCATATGCAAGAATTTGACAGTGAAACGTTTGCATAAGTCTGTGCAGCACCACAGAAGCCATGAGGTAACAGCACGTGAGTGATATGAACATACTCCTCTTGTATACGTTTTGCAATGGAGTGCTTGCAGCTCTGCAGCCAGCATGTGACTTACGGTCAAGAGAGTGTAGATCTCCTTGCGCTGGTCAATGATGGAGCTGAGCTTGGAGATGAAGAGGCGCCGCAGCTGGATCAGTTCAGACCTCTGCTCTGGACTCAACAGCAGTGACCTCTGCAGCATAGTCTTGTTTTCAGTTCGTATGAGGCGACGCTAGTGCAGCACCAAACACATGACTCAGCTTGCAATCCATGATGGCGTTTGGAAGGCAATGTGCAGGTATGACATTCTGAGCTTGAGTAATGCAATGGAAGCCAATGGACATGCATTTTGCAAGATTGATACTTTGTGTGAAACAATGCAGAGGAAGTATGCTTACGGCAACACTGAGCCACATCTCAGGGGGTTCCTCTCCTTGCACTATGCAGTTGTCCTCCAGTTGACATGCCACAAAAGATTTGGTGATGACAGGATTGCTGATGGCCACGCGCATACACAGAATGGTCTGCACACGCAAGATATAGACTCTTTCAGTGTATGTAGAGCAAGCTAGCAATGCAGGACACATGCAGCTGGGTAAGATAGTTTGTATAAACATCCCACGCGGCTGAAAGAGTAAGGTCACACTGTCTTTGGTCACAGGAAGCTCAAGTAGACACTCACGGATTCATTGCACAAGCGCTTGATCTTTTCTGCTGCCACAACATCCTGGGGATTCTTATCAACATCCACCAGACCCTGTGCAAGCTCGTTCACATACTCCTGCATGCCATCAACATAAAAGGTAAGCAGGGCAGAGGCACCTGTAGAGGTGTTGTGCACTTGAAAATGCAAGCAGACAGAGTGGTGCTTGGCAATGAACAAAGACCGTAGGAGACTCACCTTCCATATGCTAACCATGTCCTCCAGTGTCATATTTTTCACTTGCGATGGTGTCAAAACCAGTGGCTGTCCTTCTCTCACTGTGAGAGTGAGGTCATCCTTGAAGGACTCAGCTACCTCGTCTTTGTCTTTTGTAGCTAGAATCTGCAAGCACAAAGAAGAAGTGAGCAATGATGAATGTAAAGCTGATCTGACAGAGCAGCAAATGATTCGATTGAGTGCATACTCGTTGGCCAGAGCGGATCTGCTCTATCTGTTCATCACGCATCTGGAGAACACGGACAAAGATGTTGACCCTGCTCTCCAGGTTAGCCTTGTCTTGCAGCAGCACTGTCATAGCGCGTTGCTGCTCAGCAACTTTCTGCTCAAGCTCTGAGACTTTAGCCTGCAGGATGGCAAAGAACCCATGCTCACAGCCTGACCGAAAGCTAAGACTCTCAATGTGATGAAGCCGTTGAAAGATTGTGAGCCACATGTCAAGGACGGGCTGCACTGAGGAGGCGAGGCCTCGCGACAGGTATGGGTACTTATTTGACGAACGGAGACACAGACTCGAACACAGTAGCCGAAGTCTGTAACAAAACAAATGCTGTCTGCCAAAAGTGTCACTACCTTCTGCCGTTCCCTGAAGCGCCGCTGAGCCTTACGATTTTTTTCCTGAAGGTCTTGGGAGCGTAGTTTGGCTGCATGCTTGGCGGTTTTGCTGTCACTATTGCCTGTGTCCTGCTGTTCCTTCACCTGAGGGCTGGCAGCTGCCTCGCTGTCTTCGCTAGGACCAGTGCTCTGGCCGTCTGCCTCTCTTGAGGGCTGAGGCGCGCAGGGCTGCTGCTGAAGCTTTGCCTGTTCGAGACTGGCTCTATGCCCGTGCGAGGAGTGCTCGGACAAGTTGCTCTGATCTGCTGCTGCTGGCGTTTGTGTGCTGCCGTTCTGACCCTCAGTATTAAGGGCCCCAAGATATTGCTGCAGGAAGTCGTTATCGTTCATTGCCCAAACACGCTTGATCTCTACTGTCCAACCCTATGTGTGGCCTCAGCGTTCCAGACCGTGTTTTGAACAATTTGCTTCACTACGTCACACAGGCAGACGCCGGTAACTGCACGTCGCGCCACCCCCCTTCCCGGAACACAGGGCGAGAACGTCAGTCTAGTAATTCGACCTCGACGACATTATATCCTTATGACCAGCAAATTACAGGTACATTAGCCTCCAGCTGCGTCGTTGCAAGGTCGTAGCCAAATGTTTGATAGTTTTTGACCAATTATTATTCACGCGTCCAAATTACGAAACGTTGACACAATCTTTATGCAAGCATTGTCCAGGCCATCCACTCTGACAAACCAGTGAGTCAAACCTAACTAATAAGATGCCGGCGCAGCAGCTTGCGAACGTCAGCTTACCCACGAAAATTTGCCACGTACGACCAATCATCATGCTGTCAGCCTTCGATGATTGCAGATACGAAGCAGCAGTGTGAGTGGCTTGTCGTCAGAAGCCCATTGAATCTTGCAACTGTGACATACATGTAGAAGCTGAGACCTGCATAGCAAAACCCAGTCCAAATCAGTAAATCCACAGTAAACGTGCAATTATTGCAAAATTAATGCATCAGAAAAGGACAGCCTGAGCATATGCATGCAAAAAGTATCATGTCGAATGCTCATTGCACCCATGATTGAGAGGAACATGCTCCTGTATGTTAGGCAGACACTTAACAAGCCTGTGTCATACATGCATAGTCAGTGTAGAGCTGTCATGATACAGCTATCGTATACAAGCAGAGGCTGCCTGCTTTGCAGCAGCGCAGGATCTGGCTGGGGGACTCACCCACTGCACAGGTCAGTCCAGCCTTTGCAGCAGATATGCAACTTGGACCTGCTTGGTCAAGGGCATGATCCACTTCTCGTACAAATTAGCTACTGTGCTTGGCTCCACCTTGAAAGTGGACGGCTGCTGCTTGCCGTCAGTAATGTCCTGACCAAAAATTGCAGCCTTCCTTTGCACACGCTCGATGACCTATGTACAGGAGCCTTGTGTCAATACATACAAAACAAGGTGCTGATGATCTGTGGCGCTTCCACCGCAATCTATGCATCCAATCTAGCCGCTGATGTAGCGGCATGGCAAGGCTGTGTGATGCAGGGCACAAGATGAAATATACCCCGTGTAGCTTTGAGCCAAGCTGTCTAGCATAGTAAACATGTTAGATTATCCTGGTGGACCACTGATGAACAAGAAGAAAAGTTATGAAGCACGCAACAATGCAGGGCAGTGAGCCTAGCATCAAAAGCAGGCAACTGCCTCCATTACACATGCTGCATACCTTTTTCTCTACATCTTCATTGGTCAATGTACTCATGATCGCATCATGATCTCTATTTCGAATCAATTGCTCATACTGCTCAGGATGTGCTCTGTACTTGGCTTCTGCCACAAACTTGCCGTAGTGGATGCGCTTTGACAGCGCTTGCAAACAAAGCACATCTTGCATTGCAGCTGACCCGTAGTTATTGTCATCACCTGGCTCAGTGATGCCTGGCATGAGCTCTTGCAAGTATAGGTCCATGATCTGTTTATTGAGATTGATCCCCTTTGCTTGTGGCACCAAGACCTATGACACACTATCAAACTTTTTGGTATAGCTGAGCTGGAGCCTGCATCTAGCAGAGGCTGTCAAATTCTACGGTCTGCAAAAGTAAGGCTAGATCTTGCAGATGTTGCTGTGAGTCTTGCACTCAGAGTCCACTAGCCTTATGACACATGGCTTCATTGCGGGCCAGAAAAGTCAGTGACCATACAAGGCACATACATATGGCTAGCATTTGCTCTCACCTGTGCATACTCTATGGGCGGTAACACAAGAGAAGGAACTCGGTCTGGATAGAAAGGCTGCTCATCTGGGCTGGTGTATCGACGAATTCTGCCATGCACCTGCTCAGTTTCCCTTAATAGGTACTCCAGCACACTGTAGCGTTGTCCAGCTGAGTCAAAATCAGGCACAGGGACAGCATCTGTCTTGTACACAGCAGCATTGAGTGCAAACTGTGCTCTTTCTATGAGCAGAAATATAATGGTGTCCTCTTGGCGTATGAGGGTTTGTCTGATATTGTCCAGCGCCAGGACTGAGCTAAGGTCTGCCGAAGAACTAACACTGGGAGTGAGGCTACGCGGCATAGTCTCTTGGACTGCTGTTGCAGCTTGTGCACTGCACTGCAGGTTGACGACGCATCATTGTCATGCAATCCAGCTTTGTGCACTGAGGTGTAGAAGTCAGCCTGTAACACTTAACACCCCCTGCCAGCCTTGCTTGAGAATTTAATGCAAGATGTGTGTATACCTTTTGCTTGCATGTGAAGGGCCTGTGGGCTGATGCCAGATGCCCTCGTGTGCGCAGCGCTCGCGCACAAGTAAAAGGAGAGGTAGCAGCAGCTAGCCGAGTTGCACCAGTGTCGGCGATGAGAACCAGCATTGCCGTGGTGCAAACTCAGCTGCAGCATTGGCCTCGCCACCTAGCGAACGGCCTCATGTTCCAGTTTGCTGGCGCACATCGCAGACCTTGATCAAGCCACCCCCGAAGCCAATTCGTACAATTTCGAACGTAATCCTAATTCGCTCTTTCCAAGCTGCAACACTTGGTTGGTCAGACTGCTGCTGGTTCCACCACAGACTAGGCTTGCCGCGCTACTGAAGGGCGTTTTTCTGGCCTGTTAGATTCAGCAAAAGGCACAGTCACGCGAACGCCGATACGACACCTGAAAGGGCCGGTACATTGAGAAGCGATGCAGCCCAGCAGCTCCTCAAAGCGTGCGGCTGCTCTCAGAGACCTAAAAAGGAAGCCAGTACCGCATCAAGGTATTGCAAGTCTGCATCAACGCATGTTGAGGCTGTGTGGACCGGTTTGCTGGGCCTGATCACATATTTTGCAGGTCCTCCACGCTTCTCAGCTGCAACCTCCCATGAACAAAACGATGCCTACATGCAAGAATTTGACACGGCGTATGCTGAGCTGGAAGCCATGAGCCTTGCTCAAAAGTGAGGCGCTGGCTTGCTGCAGTCTATTGTTTTGCAGCAACACCTGGACTTACCCTCTGGTCAAATTATGGCACAGGGGCTCTGCACAAGGCATCACAGCACACAGACCCAATGCAACCACGGGCATTCCTCACCGTGCATCAAACACAGCAAGGTCAGGTCGACCAGGCTGCAGAGGCCGCACTGCAGCTTTATGTCACAAAAAAATATGGTGATGCAATGATGCAATACTTGCAGGCCAGCTGCTCAAAAGTCCACAGCATCGCAGCCAGGTCAGCCCATGCAGTCTGCATACCCAGCGCACCTCAATTCCAGCTGGAGATCTGGACCAGCAGACCCAGCAGGTACATTGCTGCAGTCATGACTCAATGTTTTTGCCTGCAGTTGCTGCTGAGATTGACTGCTGTGTTATTTGCAGGCCGCATCTGTAATGTCTCAGATGTGCCGTTGATGTGCTCCAGCATCAACTGGTCAGCAGGCGAGGTGGTGGTGGGGTCAGCAGATCATGCACTCTATGTTGTAGATGTGCAAACCGGCAAGAAGCGTCGCACACTGTACACCAAGACAGCTGGCCATGCTGAGTGGGTCACTACGTGTCAGTATCTGCCAGATGGCCGAATCATTTCAGGTGGCATGGACAGCCTGTTGTGCCTATGGGAGGCAAACAGCAACAGATGTCAGCAGTTGACAGCACATGCAGCACCAATCTCTGTGGTAGACATCAGCCCTGGCACCAACACAGCAGTCAGTGCCAGCTATGACAAGTCTGTGCGTGTATGGGATGTTGCAAGCAGAAGAGCTTCAGAAAGCAGCTGCCTGACTGGACACGCAGCGCCAGTGCTGCAGCTTGTATGTGGCAATGGGGACAATCTGATCAGTGGTGACAGAGGAGGGACAGTGATCATGTGGGGTCTGGCCACAGGCAGCACCACGTCAAAGCTCAAAGATGCACATGCTGGCCATGTGACAGCTCTGCCTGGCAGCATGATGCCAATGGCGGCTGCACAGACACCTTCTTCAGTGGTGGGCAGGACGGTCACCTCAAGATGTGAGGAATGCTTGGCCTCATGCCTGAACCATGCTTGAATCATGCAACAGGAAGCAAGCACTGTTTCATGCTTGTCAAAAGATGCTGCAATGAGCATCAGCTGACGTTTGTTTTGTCAGCATATGTCATGTCTATTGTGGTTCTGTTGCCTTATGTCAATTCCAAAGATAGACTTTGCTGTAGTCAGTGGCATCATGATAGCTCAATGAATCTGCTGTGCTGGACATCAATCAAAGAAATTGCTGCAGGTGGGATCCAAGGAGCAAACGGTGCGTGCATGATGTTGCAGCACATGTGAATGCCAAGGGTAAAGGCGCTGTTGGCAACATTGTATCAGCTGGAGCAGCCAGCAGCAACTTGGTGGTCACAGCTGCAGCAGACAACACAGTCAAGGCCTTTGATGCCAGAGCTGACCTGCAGCCTGTGTCAGAGGCAAAGCTGTCTGACTTTCCATATTCCATGACAGTAGCAGGGGGTCTAGCACTTTGTGGCTGTGGTGACGGCTCTTTGCACGTCATTGACATCAGCAGTGGACAGACCTTGTATGCTCTTGGAGCCAACAAGCATGCTGTGAGGGGTGTCCATGCTTCAGAAAATTGTTTGGTGTGCATGGGTGATGATGGCAGTGTGTTTCTATGTGACTTTATGCTGTAATCGTTGACTGGATGTAGTGTCCCGCTTGAGTTCAATCAACAAAGCTGCAACTACTCATGGCGAATGCTGTTACTATGTTATATGGCTGCGCTTGTAGCATTTCAGTACCTACGAACTTGCTGAGCTTGCCATGGTCAGCTGCTATAGCTAGCCCTCAAGGCAGAAGCCTACCTTTGAGGGTTGCCCAAAAAATAGCATTTGCCCATGGGCCATATCCATGTGCATACATGCATACATAGCTTTTGTATCAGCATAACAACGGCCTGGTGCCTCCGGCCTGTGACGTGCGAGCTCGAGGTCTTGCTAAAGCTCTTGACGGCGCTGCGGGCAGGAGCCGTCATGCTGCCGTGGGTGGGGCATGTCATGATCAGTTGATGCAAACAGCACGAATTTGAGTGCCATGCACAGCATGCTCTTCAATCAATTTTCCCGCGGCTTGTGGCGAACCGTCTGTGCTGCAGCTTGCGCAACTTTGTTCAATCGCAACGCATCTCTTATACGCGCTGCGCACCCTTGGAAAGCCCCACTGTGTGTGTGGCTGCGGCATGGAATCAGCAGCCGGGGAAGTCACGTTTGACTGCAGCTATGGACAGGAGGCTCAGACGTGGCTATCTACTGTGTATGCGGCGATGGAAAAGATGCCTGCCGGCAAGCTGTTTGCATTGCTGAAGCCAAGCACAACGGTACTGGCAGACCAGCCCTCTAGCCTCGGGCCTTTCACCGCCTCTGACAGCTTGCCAACTGTTCACAGGTCCATCTCGTCAACCAAGCCAAGTTCTTCATTGAGGAGGTACAAGCTAACAGTGCAAATCCCGCAATGCACAGTCCCATCTGCAAGTAGACGGAAGCTGACCAGCTTCAAAACGACATCTTGCCATCCTGCTGGAGAGAGGTTGCAATCTGCTATGCAGGCATTTCAAGGGCAAGATCAGAGTCAAGTCTGTTCTGCTGGGCACAGCACAGGCAGCAAAGCTGTTGACGCCCAGAGGTTTTATAGTGCACAATGTGCAGTCTACATATACTACAGGTTGTGCTCTGCCTGAAGTCCCTGCGGATACTCGTCTGCACAGTACTGCTCTGCTGTCTGTGAGCTACCATTAATGAATTATCCAGAACAAGTTTTTGAAAACAGCCTGTTGGCATGACACAAATCTTCTTCATTGCAGAGTGCTTCAAGGCTTGCTAGCAAGTGCAACTGGCAAACACACCAGATCAGGTGCCATTGCTGATGCCAGGGTGGCCTCCCTAGCCAGCAATCAGACCCTACAGCTGGCTCTCCTGACCTGTGCTGTGGAGCTCACATACTACTGCACCACTGGTGCTGCAACATTCCCAGACGTCACCTCAAAGCTAGGGCAGCACACAGCAGGCCTGGACATATGGGAGGCTGCTGGACACTTTCTGCATTATCTGGCAGCTGAAACCACCATTCCAATGGCAGACAGCGTTTCCAACTACCTGCTGTTCATGCGGATGAAGGTGGTGGAAAGCCTAGCATGGCAGACAGGCAGCTCCCTCTATCAGGCTATATGTGAGGGAGGAGGAGGATCATGTTGCCCAGGAGACTATGCTGTGGTGTCTAGCTTTTTGGATGATGTCAACGCTTTGGCTAGAACAAGAGTGTGGGCTGTGGCAGCAGGGATTGCACCTGTCAGTGCAGGTCTGACCAAGATTCCTGCGCTTGGTGATGACTGTGCGTGGCTAATGGAAGTGGTGGTGCAAGAACACCTAGACCTGCTGTTTGATCAGCACCTGTCCAACATGGTAGCTTGCTGTGTGTATGCAACAGCAAGGGCACATGGCGTACCGTTGTCTTTCAAGAAGGTCACAGACACAATCATGCAGACATTCCCTCATCACGACACGCAAGACTTCAAGCATGCAGACCTGGGCGCAGAGAGTGCAACTGGTGGAACAAGGTCTGGTGACACCAGGCAGCTGTACAATGAGATCTTTTTGCCTAGGATGGAAGCATCTCTGCAAGAGAGGTTCCCCAGCACGTACCAGCATGATGCTCTGGCATCTGAGGTTGCCAGCAAACAAGCCTTGGAATTCAAAAGAGCACCCCTGAAAAACTTGTCAGCCACAGACATGAATGCCCGTCTTACTCGGTTTGGCAAAATGCAGTCATGACCCTCAGTATGCTTGGGTTTGGTCTGTGTTCTCTTGACAAATCAAGTTTGTTATGTTGCTGTTCAGCAAAGCAGGATGTGTCTGCCGCACTTTTTGAGACCCCTCAACCTTGTGTATTTTGAAAGCTACTGTGCAGACTTGAATGCCCACCACTAGAATGCATGCATGCATATCACACTTTGCTTGCCTCACTCAAGCTTGCCAGCTTTTCTGCAGAGACCTGGATCACAAATTATAAGCCATCTGCTGTTAGCTTGTCATGTAGATCTGACCCGACTGTTGCATGCCTATGCACATTGCAGTGACTGTGAAGATGGCACTTGCATCGGAAAGTGCTGCTGCAAGATGAACCTCACATAAGTGATTGTAAAATAATCTGATTAAAACAACAAATAGCAAGCAAAAGTGCATGTTACAGCAGCTCTGCAAAACAAAAAAAGGGACTTGATTGGGTATCAGCACATTACGAAAGCACAAGATGCACTGGCAACAAGGTCCAAAGCTGACAAGTCACATGTACTTCGTGAACTGCAACTTCAGCAGGTCTTCATGCAACCTTTCACCTTTCAGGGAAACAAGAAAAGCACAGCAAAGACTACAGCATTTTGTACAACTACTAACTACAGCAATAACAACTGCTTGTGAAGCAAGCAGGTACTGATCTACAAGATTGCCTTCCTGCCTGACCCCGCAGTCTTTGCTGCGTCCTGCTGCACAGCTGCCTTAGTTGTTGCCTTTGGGGCCGCTGCAGGTGCTACAAGGGCCTTAGGACCACTTGATGGAGCCTCAATGTGTGCGGTGCCCAGACTGGTATTCAAAGCTGAAGTTGCTGGTGCAACTGCATCCCCAGATGATGTGAACACCACAGCCTGAGTGTTACCAAACACCGGCTTGGCTGTGTTCACAGTGGTGTTCAGTGAAACGGCTGCAGTCTGCTGAATTGCTGTTGCAATGAGCTGATTGGATGCAGACACAGGTGATGGGCTGGACACATTGCTGGTCCCAGCTGTCACGCCAGCGTTCTCAAAGTCTTGAGACTGAGTAGCTGAAGAAGAGGAGAAGGGATTGGCCTCTTCGGGGGTGGAGGGGGTGGTGGTGGATGAGTCGGGGGTGTCTCCAAAGCTGCTACTGCTGCCAGAAGAAGAAGCAGGGATGGGTACAAGCTGAATGGCTGCCCATGTGTCCAGGAGACCAGCAGCCAATTTGGCTGAAGCAGCTGTCCCCATGGACACAGCTGAGGACTCAATCAGCTGCTTGATTTGTACTCCTAGACCCTGGTTTCCAGTAGTGGTGATCGGCCAGCCGTTAGCCAGGAACCTGCAATTCATCAGAATTGTCAGTTTCCAGCAAAATTGTATCAGTGGTCTACTGGTGACTGCTTATTGTCTCTGCAAGTCTTGCTGGTCCCTTAGCAACTTTGGGCAAGTTGGCTTCCTTGTTGCCCACAGCAACAGCAGGCAAGACGCTGGCATGCGCAAAACAGTGACATGGCTCTTTTATCAGGATTCAGGGTGCGACGCTAGCCAACCGGGGCACAACCTGTTGTGTTTTGGCATAACCAAGAACATGACAAACAGCAGACGCAGCAACCAAGTAGTCATGACTGAACTGGGCATTGACTGCAGCAGCACTCAACTCATACAGCAGCGTGCACACCACAGCAGAGACAACAGCAATGTTCCTGACACAGCAGCAGCAGCAGCAGCAGCAGCAGAAGTTGATGTCAGGTGACTTACTTCTGCAGAATCAAAGCAGCTGCCCCGGAAACATGAGGGGTAGCCATGGAGGTGCCTGTCATCTTGACATACAGCCCACCCAATCCCAGGTTCAACACTGACACACCTGGCGCTGCCACATGCACGGTGGACTTGCCATAGTTGCTGCGAGTCCACAGGTTGTCATTTGAGTCTGAGGCCCCCACGGACAGCACAATGCTGTTGTTCATGCTGGAGGGGTAGTGAGCAGTGGTGTCAGTGTTCACTCCATCATTGCCGGCTGAGGCCACAAACAAGGCACCATGGGTCTGAGCAGAGTCAATGGCTGTCTGCAGTCACCACATAAGCTGCTCTCAGGGCGTCATTCACACATTTGCATGATGTAAGACATTGATCAAGCTAAACAAGGCATTTTGCATTTTAAGGCCACATGCAAGGCAACATGTGATCAATCAGACCTGTAAATGACTTTACATAACAGGAAACTTGACGTGATGCCAGCACCAGCCATGACTCATGACAGCTGCATAGCACTCGGGCGACAAGTGCTATGTGGGCACTACAGGAAATCAAGAAGTGTGCGATAACATTTTGCAGTGTTGAAAGCAGCAAAAAAGCTGGAAATGGTCAAGATGCAATCATGTAGGCATGCAAGGGAATGCCTACATGAACTCAGCTCATGCACAGAGAACAGCTAGCTGCATCAAGCAGTCAGGACAGTCAGCATCATGCAGGCATCTAACAGCTTTCCAATCACATTCAGAGGTGAAGTGAAGGGTGTCAAGGGTGTAGAATGGGCGTCACCTGTAGAGCCTGAGAGTAGGCCACGCCGCCCCAGGAGTTGGACATGATGTGGGCGTCCTTGGAGATGCAGTAGTCAATGCACTGGATGGCATCCGAGACCCAGCCATTGCCAGTGGCATCCATGAACCTGCAGGCAATGATGCTAACGGCCTGGTTCATGCCACTCACTCCCCTGCCATTGTTGCCCACGGCTCCCACTACACCCGCCACAAATGTGCCATGCCCGTTTTGGTCCATGGGGTCGCCTGATACGGCCCCGTTGACAAAGCTAGCGCCATAGATGTCATCGATGATGCCTGCACATGACAAGCATTGGCTGTGAAATGTTTGCTTGACAGCAGCATTGACATCGGCAGCACTTGATTGAGATGGGGTCCAAGGTTGAGATCTGGTGGAACGAAATGTAACAGAACAGACATGCAACATCTTCCTGTTATGCACAACAGCATGGAATGCATCAGAAAGGCATGACTATGAGAGGAAGACACTGTTGTCTTTTGCTGCAATGCGTGGCAAAAACAGACTGTGCGTCACCACCTAGGCGGTTGTCAGGCATCACTGCAGCAGTCTAAGAGGCTCACCATCACCATCATCATCGATGCCATTCTTGTAGCTGTTGGTGGAAGAAGCACCGGCTCCTGCTGCTTCAGCCGGGTTGACCCACAGGTTCCCCACCAAGTCAAGATGGTTGTAGTCAACACCAGTATCAATCACGCACACTCGCACTAGAGGGGTTCCCGTGAAACCATTTGCCCATGCTGTGGGGGCAGTCACATGGGGCATGTCCCACTGCTGTGGTAGCAGTGTGTCATCAGGACTTGCTGCACCAACGTCAGTTGACACCTGGACATCTACCTCACAATAGCCCACTGCACATCAGCAAAACATTTTGAGCCCAAGATATGCATCAGCCAATGGGCAGTCTTTGGTGGAAGCAGATTCAACGCAAGAGATTGGTTCCGGCAACAAGAAGACCCTGGATGCTCACCTGAGCTTGTGCTGGTCAAAGCAGCACAAAGGCTGCTTGCGTTGACGTTGGAAGAGGAAGAGACACTGTAAACATCCACAGGGACGGACGCCCCGGCGTATGTCCTGTTCAGAGACAGGTTTGTGTCTGCAGCAGTGGAGTTGGTGCTGTTACTGGTGCCATTGTTGGTGAAGTCCGCGGAAAGAGCGCTCAGAAAGTCGCTGGAAAACGCGCCACCGGTTGCGGTTTGTCCGGTGATGATGCGATACTGCAGGCAATGCCGCAAACGTGTGAGTTTGCCAGAATATACTTGAGTGACCTGAAGACAAGTAGCTTTGCGGCATCTTTGCCAGCAAGAGAAGATGCCGAGCATGCAACACGACAACAATCAACCAGTCTCGTTTTGTGTCAAATGTGCATGCAATAAGCTGACCCATAGAGGGCAGGCCAGGTCAAGACGCTAGAAAGGCAAAGGGTTACCTCAGCGGCGAGACAGTTTCCAGCAAACAGCAACACCACACCAACAAGCATAGACCGGAACATCTTCAGTGCGCTGTGTTGTGTCCCGTAGCAAGTTGTGCGGTTGCCTGTTGCGCGCAGGGACTTTGTAGAGCAGCTGCAAAAGGTTGGCCAAGAAGCGATGCGAAAGGACGTCAGGGATTCTGACAAACCTGCCCAAACCCTAATCCCCACATCGCCGAAGCGATCCCAGTATATGATCCTTGCGATCGTCGGTCAAATTGCAGACATGCCAGTACCGTCAAGATTGCAAGGTGGAGAAAGGTCTGGTCAGCTCTGAGGTACACAACAATGCCGGTATCAAGTGTCACTTTTGAGAGTCAGCTTGAGGTGAGCAAGGCAGGTCAAGCTTTGACAAAGGCAGCTGCCATGTGCACCTTCACAACGTTGCACGGTGACCACAGGGTGCGCAGGAGTGGAGAAACATACCAGCTGTTATCAAGCAGGCTTTTAGCACTCTGTATAACCAGGTCAAAGCACAAGACGACGTCATCAAAGACCTCGCATTCAAGCAACAAGGTTACGTGCAGCAGAAGGATTTTCTGTCAGCGATTGCCAGCAAAATGTCTGTAAAGGAGCACGCCTTCAAAGAGTCGAAGGTGCACAATCAAGGCAGTGAAACATGTAACGTTCTCTTAACAAAGAGCTGTGTTGCAAGCCGCATATTGCTTGCTTTTGCAGCGTGAACAGCAGATAGCTGCTACTGCTACCTTGAAAGATCTGCACAGCATCACAGCGTCACAGACAGCTTTGCACAAAAAACTGGATATACTCAGCAAGTCTGTTGACTCAAAAGTCAGCCATGCAGACGTGCACAACTTTTTGCAAACTCAGCGACATCACATTGCCCAAGTGCAACAACAGCTTGACGTCAAGGTGGGCAATTATGTTTGCTTCGCTCACAGGTTGTGCAGTCTGCCTGGTGCAGACACTGTATTGTTGTATATACAGGCAGCAGCATTGACAGCAGCCAGCCTGAAACTGGCGGCAGACTTGTCAGCATTGCAACACCACCAAGAAGCTGCCGAGAGGACTTCATACACAGCTCTCTGTGATGTCCACAATGCCATTGACAAGGTCAATGCTGAGGCTGCATCAGCTGTAGACCGTCTCAGGTCAGTTGAGCTTTTCTTGTAATCACATCATGTACAGCAGGGACACTGGTTGGAAGCAAGTCAAACTTGCCACTTTCGCAGTTCTGGTATGAGTGCAAGCACTTCTGAGATCAGGCAGTCACAGACAATGCAGCGCTCTGCAATGCAACAGTCTGTGGACGCAGTGCGACAGGAAATCAAGGAGCTGAGAAGCAGCAACAACTCACTCTGCAGCCATGTAGACACTAAAGCAGATAAAGAGTATCTGCAACAGGTCAGACCGAATGCAAACCCCCTATGTCAGACATCTCTGTTCAGCATGCAAGCTACTCGCTTCAAGCATAACAAATGCTGGTTCATCTGAGCTGGCTGCTGCCAAAGTGTTTGATGTGCAGCTGCTACAACTGCTAAGCATTGGGAGACATCTCTTGTTCCTTTAGAGTGCATTGCTTGTTGGACTGCATAGTTGCTTATCACTTCTGCCCAGGTCATGGAGCATCTTCGTAACACCAAGGTGTCTGTTGTGGAGCTGCAAGCTGTGAAGGATGAGTTGAGCACCAGAGCAAGCATCAAGGAGGTGAACGCTGCACTGTCACAGGTGAGCATCACACACAGCTGACTGAAGTATCTGCTATGAGCAATTTGCATTGCATCTTTGACCATGTGCAGTTATCAATGCATTTTCTCCTGCATGCTAATTGATTACAGAGTGACGTGTTGCAATGCGCTATGCCTTGCTAGGACTGTATTGCTTATAACTTCCCTGTATCTGGGAGTGCATCTGCCATTACGTGTGTACCATCTCTGTGAAGGCTGCTGGGTGTGCTGCCAAGCTTGCCAAATGAGTCTTAGCATGCGCATGTTTACAGCTTGCACAGACCTCTTAGATCCATGCAAGCTGTGTCAAGGTCATGCCTGATCAAATTCTGTTGTCTCCAGTGTAATTATCCATACAATATAACACCTGCACAAAAACCTAATGAAGTCTGACAAGCTGTGTGCAGGTCAGCCGTGATGTGGATGACAAAGCATCAGCTGCAGAGTTGCACAACCTGTTGTTGTTCAAGGATGGTGGCTTCATTGGGCCGTCTGGACGATGGCAATGGACTAATGGCAAGCTCAGACGCAATGGTGCAGTTGTCTGGGATGGGTGCTGCATGCCTGCTGATGCACACCATTTCTCCCATGACAAGGCAAGAGCAAGTGTGTCTGTTTGTTGGGCCGCAATCTTGCTTCCAGACTACCTTCACCAGCTTACAGACTTGTACTGACCATGTACGGTTCATTTTCATATCTGTCTCCACATTGCATGCTGTGGTTTGTAGCCTCAGACAGCTTATATGGCAGCTGAACATGAGTATGTGACTAAGGTCAGCATGTCATAATGCAGGCTGACATAACAGTGATACAGCCAGGGGTGTATCAGGCTTCAGCTGCATTTTTTGGCAAGCAGAGGCCTGCATTCCAGTTGTTTGTCAATGGGAAGATTGTGCTGAGAGCTCATTTGAGATGCATGGGACAGCACACGGCAGCTCGTGCCAACTGTTGTGATGGACCTTTGGGACAGCACATGAACAGCACCTCATTGCTTGAGTACCTGGTCTTGCCAGCTGATGCCTGCCTGACCATTGTGTCACCATCACAGCAAGGCTTGGATCAAGGCTTTTTCTCCCTGCAACGTATCTGCTGAGAAGCGCCCGACCATTATTGACTGTCCGGTCTGTGGCAAGACAACAGCGGCGCTTCGAAGATGCGCCCTGCAGATGCTTTCTTTTTCAGTCTGTGTAACATTTATGTCAGCATGTTGTCTTGTAGTATAAGGTCTTCGGCTTTCCTGGCAAGCCAGAGCAGCATTTGTGCCCTGTGACTGCCCGAAGCCATGTACTTGACTGTGGGTGCAGTATGAAAAGCAGTTGCAGTTGCAGGTTCTCTCAACAGCTTTCGAAGTCAGTGATTTCTTTATATATTAATATTACACATAGGTTTTGAACGTGTACCTGAGATCAAGGAAATATACGTTCCAGAATGCATTTCGGTGCTTTGCGCAGCCTAACACTACCTTGCATGACTGCGTGCACACTGTATCTGACGGAATGATCCAGGCATTCTTCTGGGCTTTGTAAATCAGTGCATCCTCGGGGATGTGTGTCTGAGATCCGATCTATCAAGGAAGCAGCTGCATGGGGCCACAATAGCATGGTCCTGCATCTAACTTGTTGCTGAAAAATGTGCACACTGTCAGCCCAATTTGGTAAGTTGACCAGTTTTTTTGACAAGCTGCCAGTGTAAGCAGGCATCCACTAGCTATTCTGCATCTACTTCCTCTCATGGCTACACGCACACAGACTGTAAGCATGGTAGTTGACCCTCTGAATTAGGGCTGTAAGGAAGGGGGATGACGACATATTAAAAACGCTCAGACCCTAGCTGCTGTTCTTGGTGGAGCAATGCTGGCTGCCGTTTCGTTGTATGTTCAGAGACCCGCAGACGCTGGACCAGCAACACTGACTGCAAACTGCAGGTGCAGAGTGCATCTGCTTTGGAGCTAGCCACCTCAGGCTGCAGGGCTGCTGATCGTGCATGTCAGCTTGTCAGCATAACCTATGACCAGCAAATTGCGGGGTTTGCAACTTTTCCGCCAGCTCCGTCGCACACAAAACTCAAGCAGTACTTGCACAAATTCGCCGCCTCTCACTGGAGCCCAGCCGGACCTGGTACCCCATTGCGCAAGGGCCTTGTCAGCCCAGCCTGCTCGTGACATAGCGTCTGTAAACCCCCGATTCCCAGCGGCGGAACCCACAGCACGACAGATCGAACATCAGGCCCATCACAACCTCCTCAATGCTCTGTCGGTCGCTCTGGCAGAGGCTCACTCCGGACCCAATAGAGCAGATGGTCAGTACCACAGCAACAACCGGATTTTGAGGGAATTTGCCCCATTGAAGCTTGTTCTTCAAGCTGCAAACGATGAAGAAAGCAGGAGCAATCTGCGCATGCTGGAGAAATGGGAACAGCAGCTCAAATTGGAATGGTCCACTGTGAAGACACTACGCGATAAGTACACTGAACATGCCAAAAACATGCGCAAGATGGGACGTGGGCACTCATTGATGGGAACCAAAAGCGTCATGAACAGATGGTTCTCAAAGCTTGAAGAAGCCATCAGACAGGAGCAGGAAGCGGTCAGTGCCAGTGCTGACAAACTCACAGTGTATCTTGCACCAGCCTCTTCAAAATCTCAAGTGTACCTGTGTGTGTGCACACCCTGCCTGCTATGCACAGACACTGTCAGCCTTGGCTACTTTTTGCTGTGTGTCCAGGATACAACTTTGACTCTGTTTGTACTGGGTGCAGTGTAGACGAGGGGACAAGGGCATGGATCGCTTGTCCTACGGTGCATACTTGTATGCTCTAGAACCAGATGTGCTGGCGGTACTCACCATGCACGGTGAGTTTCTGCTCGACTTAGCCATTTTGTCTGGCATTGACAACATCTCTTGTTGGCGTTACAGATAATGTAACTCCTACACAAATGGCTGCGACAGGCTGGCATTAGCTGCGAAAAGCTTGCGCTGCTAATGACACACACTCGTGACAGATGTTCAACACCACAGCTGCAGATACTGCAGTATCAAATAGCACTCTATGTGTCAACCTGCCACAGTTTTCTGCACAAGTCTGGCTGCTTGCCAAAGCAGGATGCACTGAATCATGCCACATTTGCAGGTGTCCTTGGATCCATGCTGACTGATGATGAAGCAGGCAGGGTGAAGCTTACACGTGTGGCCATGAATGTCGGCAAGGTATCACTCTTGGTGTCTGCTTCTGGCTGTCAGCAGCAGCGACTCCACCTCACAGCATGACATTTGGAGCTTTTCCTGCTGCATGAAGTCATTCAGTCTTTGGTGTTGAGTGCATCTCAACACTGTGATGCTCAGCATGCATATGCTGTAACATCGCTGAGTGAGTTGTTTTGTGTGTATTTGTGTGTTCTGAAGAGGTTTAAGTGACAGACATGTATGGATACAGCAACAGAATGACAGCAAGGCTGTCAAATCAGTTCACCTTTGCACATGGTTCACTCTACCACATCGTCCATGTTTTCACGTCCCTTGCTGATCAGCCTTACCCAGAAGCAAGGTCCAAGGACCAAGATGCTGGACATATTGCAAATCATGCCTTGTCTTTGGTGCAGATGGTGAATGAGCAGATTGGGACTGAGAACATGAAGCGGCGAGTGGACTTGGAAGCTCGCAGGCAGCGCAAGATGGCCAAGGTCCAGAAAGCCATGTGGGCAGATCATGCAGAGTGCCTGCGCATGGGGTATGACTGGACGGCACGCCGTGCAAAGTGGGAGAGTGAGCTGAAGGAGTTGCAGTCGATGCGAGAGGATCACTCTGCCCCCCAGCTGGCACCCATCCAGACGTCCAGGCCCCTGGCTCGGGGCAAAATAGGGTCACCACCCACTAGGGCAATGCTGCGCAATGATGAGATGTATCAGCAGGGCTTGTCAAAGCTTGATGCTCTGGAAGAAGATGCACTCCCGGATGTTGCCATGGAACCTGGTGAAGAGGCACCACCTGCTGTCATGGACTGGTTCAAGGTTGGGCCCAGCCTGTTGTCTGGACTTATGCATACCTGCAGCAGTGCCTTGACAGCTGCACACACAACTGGCCTGTGTGACAAGAGCCATGACTCATGCAATTTGTTGGGGTAGTTGCTGTGACTGACAACCAGCATTGTGCCTGTTGCCATCAAGCGTCTACGCTGCTGCTGCGTTTAAGCAGGTGAGTGCAGGTCCTGCCAAAATCTCAATCTCTGTTGTTACATCCTCGGTGTCCTCAGAAGTTACTTGCGAGTTGGTGACCTGTTGCGCACCATGAGATGTACCACCATCCCTTGTGTCACCGAGGCTTCAATGGTAGACCATCCTCTGCTGACGGCAACTTACCCTCCTATCATCGTTATGCTTTGTCTTTTGTTCCAATCCGCTACTACATTTGCTTTTGTTCGCTCATACAGTATGTAGTAGCTGATTTTGCAAAGTTGTTGGCAGGTGCTTTGTATTTTATTCCAATCTGCTACTATATTTGCTTTGTCTGCTCATACATTATGTAGTAGCTGACTTTGCAAAGTTGTTGGCAGGTGGATCCACGGTATGAGTCCCGGCTGGGCGCGATCCGCAAGCGCTGGCAGAAACTGCACAAGGACGCTGGAAGCCTGACAGCTCGGGACAAGAAGCGTGCACTTGGTGATGAGATGTGGGGGCCCAATATGCTGGCCAAGGTAGGTCACCTTTGCCATGCATGGAGGCAGTATCCTGCCGAAACGCAGTTGGGGGTCATGTCAAAATGCACATGATGACAGACAGCTAGAAACCTCAGGCAGTCACATCCTCTTGCAGCTCACATCCTCACCTTTGCACACCCATGATCACCACTCCATGTTGCTGATGCCAAAGGCTTGGTGACAGGCTGATGCATGCACATACCTGGCTCATTATGAGCTGAAAAGAGTTTGAATGTTATATTATGATGATATATATATACACACAAATAAAGTTATGTACTTATATTTATATTTATATTTATGCTTATGGTTTTCATGCGTGCTGCGGAACACATGCACGAAGCCTGCACCCCTGTAGGTTGGGGTGGTGCTGACCAAGCTGCTGATAGACACAGCCACCATTGAGGTGCCTGACTATAACAAGAAGGGTCACAAGACCGGTACCAAGACTGAGCAGCCTGCCTTCTGGCATGGCCTGGTCAATGGGTACGATGACAAGGGCAAGGGCTGGTGGAAGAAGTTCGGCATGGTCACCATGCATGATGAACTGCTGCGCCGCCTGTCTGACGAAGAGGTATGCTGACAGTCACCACAACAGGTTGTGTTATCAAAGTTGGTTTCTCTTGTCTGTAGCCGGGTGTGTGATGCATGCATGGCGAGGCAGCATTTGTGTGATGCATGCATGGCGAGGCAGCATTTGGCCAAGCTTGAACACCTGCTGCAGAGACTTTCACATGAGTGGGTTTGTTCTTGCGCCTCCTGCTCCTGTGATGTCAACAAAACAGATTGTCTGCTTGCGCTGCATGAAATGTAATGAGATGTTAGTGGCCGTACTATTTGTTGCTCAAGTGCACAGAAGCTTGCTGTGTCTTGACCCAGTTGGTATCATGCGAACTTTATTCAACCTGACCTATATGCTCAAAAATGCAATTGCCATAATGTTAATTCTTGACAACATGCAAATGCAATTGCCATGACAGCATGTCATGAGGATGATGTCTACCATATTAGGGGAGAGCCCATTAGCAATTACTGCATATCAATGCAAAATAAAATAGACATATGGTACAAGGCATAACATTGCGTAAGCCCTGCACAAGCACTCAACACTCCCCTTCATAGCCTCCATCACGCGTTGAAACACATACCCAGAGAGATTTCAGTGGACACTCAGCTTGCAGCAGCAGCTTGACATGACTAGTGATGAACACCAATTTTCCTTTTGCTCTCCACTCGCTGAACCCTTAGGCCACCTTACCCGCCAGCACCTTTCAGCTCCTCTGTCATCAGACTCACAAGCACACCTTCTCCTTTCTTTACAGGATGCATATACTGCGCTGCTCCTCACGTACAGACAGGCTCATTACCGACCAAACCATAAATCCTGAACCCTCTTGTCAAGTGTAGGTAGCAAATGCATTACTGCCTCGCTGGATGCCCATGCTCATCCCCCCTAAGCCCTGGGTTGCCCCCAATATCGGGGGCCACATCAGTCATCAGACGATGATGATGCGCGTGCGTGGCTCAGCTGCACAGGTCAACCAGCTCTTTGCAAAGCACAGAGAGGGCAAACTTGAGCAGGTCAGCCAACATGCCTGCTTGGTGTCTGTGTATGCTTCAGGTGCATCTTCTGAATGCATGACACTCATTGATCAACGACCTTTGTGGTGGACTTATGGTCTAATCAAATTCAGAAATGTCATCCCTGGAAACCCAAACTCAAAAACGCCTGGGGACAGTAAGCACGCGTTTCTACATTGTGGAGATGTTTTAGGGACTGAGCATCGCAGACTCCTGTCATGCTTAATGTCCGTGTATGCCTTCAGGTGCATCTTCTGAATGCATGACACATTGATCAATGTTTTCTGTGGTGGGCTTATGGTCTGTTTCAATTCAGAAATGTGGAAACCCAAACTCAAAAACGCCTGGGGACAGTAAACATGCGTTTCTACATTGTGGAGATTTAGGGACTGAGCATCGCAGACTCCTGTCACCACACATGCACTCAGATGTCAGTTTTGTCTCCAGAACCCACAAAGCTATCTCGCCCATCAGATAACACGAGGCATGTCTTCTGATGTCATGTTGCCGGTCTGCATGGCCAATCAGTTGCAAGCAAGGCATGAAATGCAATATAGAAAAACTGTCTAGTAGCTAATTAAAACGTGACATGTGACAGCACGAGCTTCGCAGAAAGTGTCCACAGCTACAAGCATGGCGTGAACTGCAGTAGAGAAACCTGTATAGTAGCCAATCAGAAGATGACATGTGACCGCATGAGCTTTGCACAAAGTGCTGGCAGACTCTTGAGTCCTAAAGACAGACAATGTAATCTGATTGATTGAGAGAAAGTGATGGCAGACTGTACCATGACACAAGCATGCTGCCACACCAGGATGCAATGGCAAAGCATGAGAGGAGACCTTCATTCATTCAGTTACAAAGCAGTTGACATGTTGCTTGCTGGCAGATCTATGAAGCTCTGAACGCCATGGGTGAAACAGCTTGGGGCATCAATCCCATCATTCTGGAGAGGATACAGACAGCCTACCGTGACATGAAGGGGGGTTTCTGTGGGCTACCCCTTCATGACACTGTGACACCTGCTCCTCTGCCCCCAATGCCCTGTCAGGTCTTCAGGTCCGAGGTCAAGAATGGCCAACTCAGCGCCAGTGTAAGCCTCTGCACATGTGCATCTTCACTTACTCTCCAAGCTTTGCTCTTTGCTGCCATAGATCACTGGGGTCACTCCCAAATATGCCCCCCCTCCCCCCCCGCCCCACCCCATCCCTCAGCACCCCCAACCCCCCCCCCTGGTGCTCCATGTGTGGTGCACAGTCAGTTTTGCATTGTCATCATAACACCTTTGCAGACTTGAGACTGTTGCAGCTCATGCTGTGATTTTCAAATGTTGTCATGTGTGTGTCTCGTATGCCTTGGCTTGTTTGTCAGCTTGTCATGACTTCTCAGCAGTACTGCAGCTGCCTTGTCACTGTCCTTGCCCTCAGCGCCTCAACCCACATCTTGAACCTCACCTTGCTGAGGAAGCAGCAGCACCATATGGGGCTGATCCACTGTCACCAGCAACGTTGACTGCCCTAGTGTGTGGTGCCCGGTATTCACATCCAATCACTGTGCTTGACAGTTTCCATCTGCACTGTTCCCTGTCAAGGATGGCCTTCTCGTTTTTGTTGGCCGCAGTCTCTGGCAGATACATTGCAAGGTGTATAGCTGACACTCTTGTTTCCGTCTGCCATGCAGGTCATGAACCGTCATTCGAGAGACTTGATGAGTTGGAAATCTGAGGTCAACAAGATGAAGAAGAAGGCCCGAGAGCTGCACTCCCTCAGATGTGACATGGGCTACAAGCTGAATGTAAGTAGCCCTGTTGTTTTGTGCTACATGCTGTTTCTCTGTTTGTCTCATAGGATAGCTTTTGTGTCACACAAGTGATGCGTGATGTGCTGGTCAGCATGGGACGATTTCATTCCGTTTTCCACAACACCAGCAGTCACACCGTCTGCTTGCTTTGCGCAAATGACGTGTGTTACTGCATGTCTGATTCCTTCCCTGTCACTTGTCTATCTTTGAAAGGAAGTCACGCGTCACAATCTGCAGCCCATTTCAAATGCATTGATGTCCATCAGTCTTCTGAGGCTATTGTTGTTTCTAGATTCCCTTTGGGCATACGAGGTGTTCTTATGTCACATATGGAACACGACGTTTCGATTTCAGATCATCATACAGAAGCAATTGTCACCATCAAGCACCTGCTGGCATCTTTTACTTGCAGATTACTACATGGCTTCATCCCGGTGTCACACATGTAGTGACAATTTTGGCAGGCTCAGCCTGCAGTGCAAAGATTTTGCTGCTTTGCAGGTGGCCGAGTCATATCTTGATCAGGACGCCTTCTACTTTCCCCACAACCTGGATTTCAGGGGGAGGGCGTACCCCATGCACCCCAACCTGAACCACCTGGGGGCTGACCTGTCCCGGGGATTGCTTCAGTTTGCTGATGCCAAGCCTTTAGGCCCAGACGGCCTTAGATGGCTGGAGATCAGTGTAAGTCTGCACCACACTCTTGTCCACTGACAAAAGCCTTTTTTTGCTGGAAGAGCTCAAATTACTTGTGAAACCATATCAACAACACTATGAAGTACAGCTTAGCTCTATCCTACACCAGCTGCAATCATGAGGCCGCTGACCGTGCACTGCCTCTGGCACTGCTTTTGAGTGACTGGGTGTGAGCGCTGCAGGTTGCCAACTTGTACGGCAAGGGTGCGGACAAGCTGTCCTTTGATGGCCGTGTAGAGTTTGCTCGCAACCACCTACATGAGATCTTCGACTCTGCTGACAACCCCTTCACAGGCTCAGGGTACGCCCCACATTGCGTCGCGTTGCTGCTGTGCACGCTCTGTTGTCAGCATGTCTCCTCTGGTTGGACAGCCAAAGTTTGCAAGTGCACTTGTCAACTGGGGCTGTCAAGCTAATGCCTGTGCTTTGTATGCCTGCCTGCCTGCCTGCTTGACTGACAGCAGCACTTTTGCTTTGCAAATGCCCTTGCCCAGCCACCTATGATGAGACAAGTTGGTCTTGTCAATCCCGAAATGTGTACTCTAATTCAGAAACGTCATCCCTACACTGGAAGCTAAATAGAGAAACGTCTGTGGACGGTCAAACCCCACACTACATTGTCAAAATGCTTAAGTGACAGCAGACCTGGCGCAATCGTTGCAGCTGTAGCTGAGCAAAATGCCTTCACGTACAGTGATGTCTGGTCATGTAGGTGGCCAAATCGGTAGACCTTATAGGGACGCGCAAGACAGACTGCTTTGGAAAGACAAGACTTGTCCTGCATGTATTTAGCTGATCATGACCTGGAAAGCGGTTTTACTATGATCATTATTATCACTATTATTATCATCATCGTCATCATCATCATCATCCCTATTACTATCATTATTGCTATCACTATTACTATTATTATTATTATGCAGGTGGTGGCAGGAAGCAGACTCACCATGGCAGCTGCTAGCAGTGTGCTATGATGTGCAAGCAGCCCTGGCCAGCGGCAACCCTGAGACGTATTGCAGCAGGATCCCTGTGCATCAGGATGGCTCCTGCAATGGCCTGCAGCATTATGCAGCCCTGGGGCGAGATGAGTCTGGAGGGCGCGCTGTTAACCTTCTGCCTGTTGATAAACCACAGGTGAGTCAGCTGTTGCTGGCTGGGCATGCTAGCACCCACCCTTGGAGGTCCTTCTGTTGACAGAGTGACGAATGCTTATCTGTGCTTTGTTCTACCACTCACATTTTGAAGGTCCTTCTGTTGACACAGGGAGGAACACTTGCCTGCTGTGTGTTTCGTGAACTTATCATGGTGTGTGACTTACCTGCTGCGCGCCTCAGACAGAACACACAGTGAATAATTGGGGCTTTGCTGACAGCCCCAACTATCATGATGTAGTCTCACAGTTTGTCAGGCATTGGTACTTTCATCCCTGCCTGTTATCCATGTTTGACACCAAGGATCAATGCCAAATTGGTGCTTCTCAACATCTGGGCAGCTGAGCCAGCATGCTGTTTTCTAGGAAACAAACAATGCTTGGCACACTGTAGCGATGCCACGCACATTGACAGGCATGCTGCAGAGCAAGCCTCATGTGTCCTCTCACACACACAGAGGCACACACAGAGGCACATGAGATTGATAAGCTCATATCATGCGCTTCTTGAGTTCTTTGATGTTGAAACTCAGTATCACATGAGTGCTGCTGACACTTGAGATCACATGAGCGCAAGCACGTGCTTGATCACTTGTACATGCATGCAGGATGTGTACAGTGAGATAGCCAAGCTGGTACAGAACAGAGTGGCCCGAGACGAAGCTGATGGTGTGCCTGAAGCCATGGTGCTGAGAGACAACGTCAACCGTAAGCTGGTGAAGCAGACAGTGATGACCAGTGTTTACGGCGTCACCTTTGTGGGGGCGCGGCAGCAGATCGGCAACCGATTGAAGGAGCGAGGCTGGGATGATGAGCGACTGGTCTACAAGACTTCTTGCTATGGAGCACGAGTAAGTTGTTCATCTGCATGCTCAAGACTCTGCCTGCTACAGTCACATGCTGGTTGCCATAAAATATTTGGCTGTTCAAACGTCTGTCGTTTCTCAGAAAACTGGATTCACCCAAGGTCAATTGTTGTGCTCTCATTCTTTGCATGTCTGCTGTCCCCCTGTGTCTACCAAAGTCATGTCTGGTGCAAACAGACATAGTAGACAAATTGCTTCAAATGCTACTCAACTTTAGCTTGTTGCTGTTATTATGCATGGCCTCCTTCTGCGCATCACGTATGCATTAAGCAGCTTCAGCATCCTGTATGCAAGAGGCTGCTCACCATGCATGAGCCATGCTCTATATGCAACAGCAAAGTGCCCTTGCACATGTGGCCTCCACTCTCATAGCCGAATTGTTGATGACAGGCTTGGAATATGCATGCAGGTGACACTGGACTGCCTGCACCAGATGTTTGACAGCGCGAAGGACATCATGCAGTGGCTGTCCCTGTGTGCGCGTGTAGTTGCCAAGGCTGACAAGGCAGTGCAGTGGACCACTCCTCTAGGTTTGCCAGTTGTGCAGCCCTACAGGAAGAAGGTACGCCAGCACACCGCGTGTGACACAGACATTTTGCATGCAGCGCATGGTGGTATCTCATATGCGGAAAGACAATCCTGCTTTTGTCAAGAAATCCAAACCTCAAGCTGGAGCTGTCTGTACACGAGCCGGAATCTTTGCCCTGCATGTGCAATGCTGCATCAAGATCATTGCATGCCTGTTAGCAGGGCTGTAGGGCCTGCTTAGATACAGACAGGATCTGCCGTCTCCAAGGACCATTCTGTGATAACTCCTGTACATGCTAGTGTCAGGCTGACTTATGGATAGAATATACAGCAATAGATGGATGGTGTATATGGCAATGTAGAATTGAGTCTTCAATGGTGTATATGGCAATGTAGAATTGACTTATGGATGGTGTAAATGGCAATGTGGGGTTGAGTTACATGGTGGTGTGCGTGCAGAGCAAGACTCATGTGCAGACTCTCCTGCAGCGAGTTATCTTGGTTCATCAGACAGATGCTAGCCCCATTCAGAGGGTGCGTCAGAGAAGTGCCTTCCCGCCCAATTTCATTCACTCTATAGACTCCAGTCACATGATGCTGACAGCCATAGCTTGCCATAAAGCTGGTGAGCAGCTGGCTTTGGCTTTGTTTTCTTTTCCTTGTATTTCAGTTTGTTGATCATGCTATGTCCTGAATATACCCAACAAATGAAGGAATAAGTCGTTACCACATGATCAGTACCACCACTGCTGCTACAAGGCTGGCCAACATCTTATGTCTGCCTTCCTTCTTCTTGCCCTGTCTGTGGTCCCACACATGATGCTGACTGCTGGTGTCTGCTGATGACTGGCACTGCACAACCTGTTCAACATTTACTGGTGATATTTGTCATGGAGGCATACTCCATGTTGCCCAGCAGTAAGGAGCATGTAGTGTTACGGCGTGCACAAGCTTGTAGTGCAGCTCACAATCAACTTGCTGAATCTGTACCTGCAGGTCTGTCGTTTGCTGGCGTGCACGACTCCTTCTGGACGCATGCTGGGTCTGTGGACGACATGAATGCAATCTTGCGCGAGAAGTTTCTTGAGCTACACAGCCAGCCGCTGCTGCAGAACCTGAGAAACGAACTCCTGGAAGAGTCTCCTGAATTGGACATCCCCCACGTTCCTCAGCTTGGTGGTCTTGCTCTGGAGAGTATTACTGATGCCAAGTACTTCTTCAATTGATGCTGCTAACCCCCTCCCTGTCTCTCATGCTTGATGCACCCCTCCAGGGAATGTGACAGAGATGAGCAAATCTGCTGTGCAGATGCATTGCTCCTTTGTCCCTGAAATAAATCAGTGTTTTGTGAATGAATATTTGTTGTCTTTGACAACTATGCAGCTTGGCATGCCACATTCATTGCAGCCTCTAGCTTATGACCGATTTAGTAACATTTAGACCTGATCAGAGTTACAATCACACATGCTATGCTTGTTTTTTGTACACTAGATGAAACAATTCACATATTAGATGAGGTAGTTCACATATTATGAAAGTTAGAACATGTGAGTAACAGACACATGCATGATCGCTTTGTCTTGTGTGCATCTGCAGCTGATGACGTAGTTGCGAACGCCAGTTCAAAGGCTGAGCGTAGGTGCAATGTTGTGAGTCCACTGCAGTCAGCTAAGAGCGTGCACGACTGAGTCAGACATGGTACAATTGTGTCTTACGTGCTTTCTTTACTAAGTGCAGCGCTTGAATTAAATGTGCACCAGCCTGCATGCGAAACAGCTGGCAGCCATATGGCATATGCATACTATGCAGGCTGCAGCTGACACCTATGATCAGCATCTGAGCCGTACGTGCTTGCCAGGGAAGCGTCTGCTGAAGTGGACTGCCATTTGTTGTATTTGCTGTAGGACTCACTACTGCTATGATGCGAGCATTGCATGGCCTCATGTAGCATGGGCAGCTATGTGATACAACATAGATGTCAGTCAATTATTTCTTGTTGCCACGTGTGCATAACTTGTTCCTCATGTAATGACGGTACCATATCCCTTAACTATTGAGCTTCACTGGCGGCTTGAAAAGTAGGATATTCCATAAGTAGAATCCAACCATGGCAAAGCTCAAAGCAGCTGTGAAACCAGCAGGCATGACTTTCTGAGTTTTCTGATATCGCCTCCACATCACGATCGTCAGAGCTGCTGCAATGCATAGGCTCGTAACTGTTGCCGGTCTGTATGTACAACAAGACAATGTCAGCAATACATTACTGGTAGTGCTTGCTACTTATGCTTGCTTGAGCTCACTTGAGAAGCACATAGGAACACAGGCAAGGTCAAGAGATTCATGCATCTGTGCGTATCGTGTAAGAACTTTCAGTAATCTGCCAATCGCCGTGCAGTACCTGCATAGCTTGCCCTGCCGGTAGCTTGTCAAACTAGCATACGCGCAAGCAGCCAGGATGCCAGCTGAAGTCAGCCCCCCCACGAGCGAAGGCAAGCTGCCTTTCGACACAAACCCTGTCAATCCACCAAACGCCAACAGTGCGCTGTAAGGAAACGTGAAGCAGAAGTCATACATTGTCGAGTAGTCGTGCAAACTAGCGCTGCATGTCAGGCACAGCTGCTCAGATTGATTTTGGCCTGCACCGAAACCAACAGTTCTGCTCATTTTGGCTTGACTTTCCCGTTGGGCTAAGCACCCTTGGTTGGTAGTGGACAGAATAGCAACGTGTCATTATCGACGAGCTTGTTCTGATCGTGAAAGTTTGTGCTGTGGATTGCGCTATGTTGGGTCGAGGTGCCAACCGAGGTGGTCGTGGCAGAGGCCGACTTGCTTCCGGTCAGCGCCCTGTCTCGGAGCACAATCGGATTGGAATCGCAGATCAGTTGGCGGAGTTTCAAGCTAGTGATGAAACAGGTTGGGACTCGACAAATGACCCCCCACCTGAATCTGATCTTGCAGATGTTAAGATCTGACTGCATTGCTTGCAGAATATGCCTTTGACTCTGGCCTTAACAATCATGATCGAGCCATTGTACATGCTGAATGCAAGAAGTATGGCTTTTCGTCAAAAAGCTACGGGTAAGCCAATCAAAGTTGCTGCACGCATCAACTGAGCTTCCTGCCACTCTGACAGCCATTTGCTGCAGCAAGGGCAATGACAGAGCTGTAACAGTCTTCAAGCAGAGAGGGCCACGCAAGCATGCAAATGACGTCTTTGACCTGGACTTTCAGCAAGAGTCAGTAGACCTGCTGCAAAGTCACTTTCAGGTATTCAGACAAACAACTGCATGCATGTGACTATGTCTAACATACTGTGTACATCAGTCTCATGCAATCACCGCTGCAGTACAAGTTCACAAAGCATTGATGCAGATCTTCAATGCGCCATTTGCTCCACACTAATGCAGCTGCACTTGATCCACAGTCTGCCATCACTTGCAATACTGCCATCTGCACCAGTAGTCCAAGGAAGCATTTACACTCTGAACTTTTTTGAAGTGCGTATGCATTAGAGCTGTCAGCACAGCTACTCAGGGGTTGCATCAAAGCATACTGCACTCAACAGGCAGCAGCAGTATTTAGTGGCCTCACCCCATTCTGAACTCAATGCACCAGCACCAATTATGCAATGCCAACCCTCCACCAGCTACACCTTGCAAGTGCTAATCCCATTCACATCACGAACAGCCCCTTCAATAGGCAAATCACAAAGCAGCAGGTACCGTTCAGAAGGCAAACGCTGTTGCCTTTCGTGCCTTCAGGAGCACCCGCCATCCCCATCAGAGCTGCAGGCAGCAGCTGAAGGGCTGACAACAGACCCTGCCCACTTGCACACCCTCTCTGCAGAGCTCAGCACTGTTGCTCTAGCTACAGGTTTGCTGACTCACCAGCAGCACCTCCTCAAATGAGATTTCCGAGTCATCTCACTGCAGCTTACATCTGTGTACTTTGTCATGCTGTGCATGTCACCTCTCAGTTTTGGAGCTCAGCACAGCTGAGCCTAGCAGAGCTTGGCACACTATCAAAAACAGCTCTGGTCTGACATGGCAACGTTGACAGGCATTTGTGCAATAGCTTGCAACCAGTCAGTCTGTTTGAAAGCTCTGCTCTACTTTTGTGCAGGACAGCCTTGCCCTAGCATCTGCATCACGCTTCAATCTGCACATGCAATGGTTGACTCACCACATACTTATATTCCTCTTCCTCAGACATGCTCACAACCTGTGTGACAGATGGCACTTCATCCCTGGTGGACAGCCCAGAAGGGCAGAGGCGCATCCCCAGGAAGCGTAAAGCAGGTGTGAAGAGCGCTGCCTCCTTCACGCCTCAGCAAGTGGAGGCCAGATGGCAAGCCTACCAAGCCAAGCTGGCAAGGCCTGACATGCAGCAGCTGTCAGCCACCAGAGCATCCTTGCCCATTGCCAGCTACAGGTGCGCCCTGCCTCTGCCTGCTGCCAACAAGAAACTGCTCACTCACTCATGCATGCATTCATGCATTCATGCACCCATTCAATCATGTGTTCGTTTGCTAGCTCATGCATTCTTTCATGTGTTTGTTTGTTCATATTTGTGGATCTATTTGTTTCTTTCTTTAAATGTTCATTCGTTCTTTGCATGTCTTCCCCTAGGGTCAGAAATTACACTTCTGGGTGGCTTCCTGTATAAGGTCCTCTGGAGATTCAGTGTACCATCAAAACTCTGTCATCATACATTGCCCTGTTTGCCCTCGTAATACCAGTAACAACATGGGACATGGCACAGCATTGTGCTGTATCATGACAGCTTGGCAGGCAGCAAAGTGTCGAGGGCTGGACTGCAGCACCCTCCATAGCTGCCAGAAATGCCGTATTTAATTTAGCAAGGCTCGTGTCTAGCAAGCTTCTGATTCAGTGTCAAGCCATTGGCTGTGGCACTCATCTGAGCAATCTGGCTTGTGTTACTTGATGATAGTGCTGCATCACTGCTGCATGAAGAGCAGTTGAAGGCACTGTTGTTGTTGGCAAGAAGCAGCGCAGGACTGTGACAAACAGACTCAGCAAGAGTCCCTGCTGCACCCATGCATGCTTGAAAGAAAAAAAAAAGTTTACGCTTTTCAGCGATCATAAAGGGAGCCTCCTAAGGCAGCAGCCCGGAGCTCCATGCATGCTTATCTTTAGAAGCTCACTGTCAAGCGGCCAGCTGTCGCTCATCCATGTTGCAAACGACAACAGTCACATCACAGAGCTGCACCAGAGCACGGTCTCGTGCAATACTGCAAGAGGCTGGTGGCCATTAGTCACCGTATGAAGGTGCTGGCTGTTAGTCACCGTATGAGGGTGGTGGCCGTTAGTCACTGTATGAGGGTGGTGGCCATTAGTCACCATACGAGGGTGGTGGCCATTAGTCACTGAGTATGACAAGCTGCCCTGATGCAGGCAGCAGATCCTGGATGCAGTTTCAGGCAACCAGGTGGTTCTCATCAGTGGTGAGACAGGCTGTGGTAAGACCACCCAGGTGCCACAGTATCTGCTGGACCAGGCCTGGGAGCAAGGCCAAGCCTGCAGGCTGCTGTGCACCCAGCCTCGCCGCATTTCTGCTGTTTCTGTGGCTGACAGAGTAGCGACCGAGAGAGGGGAAGCGCCTGGAGACACTGTTGGCTACACCATCAGGCTGGAGTCTAAGTAAGCATGACAGTCTTGTTCTGTTGTGTCATTATTGGTCTTGCTGTTCGCTGCCTTGAGTGCATGTTACAGATCCATAATGCTTTCAAACTTGGGTGAAACAAACTGCTATTCCTTTATGATGGCCGCTTGAAAATCCACTGCTACACACCAGTCCCTGTGGACCTCGGAGTTGTCATAAGTTAGTCAGAATCTGTGCTGGATCCACAACTTTGCTGTGCAATCATCTCCCTGGTAACTTTGGTAGCAGACAACGCACGCAGCATGCAGGTCATGCTGCAAGCATCCATGTTGTGTCAGTCAGGGGATGCCTGCTGTCTGAGGCCCTGTCTCAACTACTACACTCATCGTTGTTGTTGTTGCCATTATCATTCTTCTTACTAGTGTTGCTGTTATTATTAATATGATTATTATTATCGCTATCATTACCATCTTCATCATCATCTTCATCATCATCATCACTATCATTACCATTATCATCATTATTGTTATTAGCATCATTATTACTATCATTATTGTTGTTATTATTATGATTGCAATTATTATAGTCGTTGATATTGTCATGCAGGGGCGGGCCACACAGCTCAATCATGTTCTGCACCAATGGGGTGCTGCTGCGCATGCTCACCAGCGGCGATGGCCTAGAGGGCGTCACGCACATTGTCGTGGACGAAATCCACGAGCGTGACAAGTTTGCAGACTTCCTGCTGATCATGCTGAGAGACCTGCTGCCCAGCAAACCACACCTGCACCTGGTGCTCATGTCTGCTACGCTCAATGTGGCGCTGTTCACAGACTACTTCCATGGGTGTCCATTGATACAAGTGCCTGGGTATACCTACCCTGTACAGGTATGTTTGGCCAGGGCCTGTTGCAACGGTGCAAGAGCTGCTGGTTGCAATGTCGTGCTGATGGGCTACTGTTTCAAGCCTCATGTGCAGGTGTGCTTGGCTTGGGCTTGTTGCAACAATAAACTGCTGCCATGATTCCCTTGGTGCACGTCTTTGACTCATAACTGAAGAACATCAAGCAGCACAGTACTTGTCACATGTTCCTCTGCAGCCAGACCTGTGGCTGCTGTTGTCCAAGAAGCTGCGTAACTTTCGGCAATGGCAGACAGACCTGACACCTCACGTGTGGCTTGACCTGCTGCATGCTGATGGCAGGACTTCTATTTGGAGGACGTCCTCAAATTCATAGGCTACAAGGCTCCAGACAACTACACTCCGGACTCCCATGACAGCAGGCTCAGCAACACACCTTTGAGCGGGCAACAGAAAGGTGTGATAGAGCAAGCCATCATGGACGCCTTCCTGAAAGGGGATGAGGGGAGTTGGGAGCGATTACTGCAGGTTACAGGGGCTCAGGAAGGGGCGGGCAACCCTGCCTGCCTCAACGTGGCACATCAGGCAACAGGTGAGATGGGTTAGGAGCGTTGCATTGAATGAGAGCACAGTCACTAAACTTTGAATAGATGGTGAGAAATTCTGCTGACCTCAATGTGACATCTCAGGCGTTGCATATGACTGTTTCCCACAGGGGGTGGTGCAAAAGCAACAAGTAGACATCATGTCAGGATGTCATGATTGGAGATCCAGGTTGAACTGCTAGAGCATGTCTGTGCTCATATGTGATGCACTGTGGCAATGGAGGCATGTACCTGGACGACTTGTTACAGGCTACACAGCCATGATGAAATTGCATATCTCTGTATGGATCAATATTTCACATTACAAGGCATGACTCCTGGTCTCAAGGTTCTCATGCTATCAGCAGCTGTACACCTCCACCAATGCTATGCCCCATGGTACAAATATACCATGGCTGGCAGTGTCTGTCTGTCCATGCAGAGGAGATGGTACAGCCCTTCTGTATCTGACAGACACCAACTTCATCAGAACTATTACTAGAAGTCAAGTCAGAGCCAGCTCTAGAAGTAGAGCTGGCTCAGCTGTCAGTATCTCAGAAACGGTGCACTGATGCAGGCGCTACAGCATTGATGGCAGCAGCAGGCAAAGGCCGTCTGCATGAGCTGTCCATGCTGCTGGCAGCTGGTGCAAAACCTGAGCTGCAGTCCAAAGGTGGCACAGCCAGAGAGTGGGCCCTGCGCTTTGGCCACACTGAAGCTGCTGAGATGCTGCAGCTGCATGAGGAAGCTGCTGAGGCAGCCGACGCTGCAGCTGGAGGTGCAGTTGCACTCAGTCATTACCAGGCAGGTGGCCACATGCAGCTACGCCTGCCTGAGGTGTCAGTAGAATCAAAACAAAAGTGTCATGCAGAGGCTTTGTTCGCCTCTGTGTACAGCGCCTATCAGCCAATCCTTGTGGCGAGATGCAACCCGGTGTTTGAGCTGTTTGAGGGGTTGTAATGCTGTGATAACATGGCCAGGTCGTGCTCGAGATGTCAGTGATGCTAGCACCTTGTTGTGTGCTGTTTCTAGTGAGGAAAGCGCTATCTCTGTAGAAAAAGCCTTCTGAGATTTGCTATTTGTTGCAACTTGTTCTTGTTTGTTGGCATGCAGGCCAACTCTGATGCAGATGAGGTGGACCTCTTTCTGATAGTGACCCTGATCAAGTACATCTGTGGGGAGCCCCCTTACAGCAGGGAAGAAGAGGGGGGGCTCATTTTGGGGGCTGTCCTAGTGTTCCTCCCAGGTGCTAACCTCACCTAACCTCACGACAACTTAATCTGGCCTGATGCAACTTGCTGCTCACCACTCACACTGCATCTCGGCTGTCATGACCTCAACAGCACAACCTGCTGGGACAGGTTATGGGCTAGCGCCTTGACCAAATGAAACAAAATCTGTCTACAAAATCTGCGCAAGGCTTGCTGATGTACAGCTTTGTCAAGGGTATGAGATGACATCAGCAGCATGCAAGAGCATCTCTGGCCTGGTTAGGGTTTATGAAAAGTGCTACCAACTGACGGCTTTTTGCTTCAGCTCTCCGTACGACTGCTGGCTCTGCAGCGAATGGTGTGTACACAAGCATGTCCTGCGACCAAACTGGCCTGATGGGTTGTGCCTGATGGGTTGCAAAAAAGCAGTGGTTGCGTGAGCATGCAGGCTGGGATGAGATCATCAGACTGAAGGAGCAACTGGAAGGCTTGGCCTGCTTCAGGAGTCAGCGCTATCAGCTGCTCCCCCTGCACTCCATGGTGCCCACCCAGGACCAGCGTAAAGTCTTCACCCGCCCGCCGCCTGGTGTGCGCAAACTCATCCTGGCCACGAACATTGCAGAGACTGCCGTCACCATTGACGACATTGTGTGTGTCATCAACTCAGGTAGGCTGCTCACACACAGCTGTCCTGTGTGTCTGTGTGTGTGTGTGTGTGTGTGTGTGTGTGTGTGTGTGTTCTGCGCTGCTGGATGGTGTCAGTTTTACGCACACCTTCAATCTGTCTTTCTTCATATCTGACATGCAGAAAAGCACGCACTGTGTGCTTGAGAGCCAGTTTCTCCTGATATTCTGTCATGCCACCCAACCACCCTATACTGACCCGCCTTTGGCCACCCCCAATGCCCCCGCCCCTGCCCCCTTGACCAAATTCACCAATCACAACCTTGCTTGACCCACAGGGCGCCTGAAGGAGAAGAGTTATGACCCATACACGGGGGTGTCAACCCTTCAGGCAGCGTGGGTGAGTAGGGCTAGTGAGAAGCAACGCAGGGGCAGGGCAGGTCGCTGCCAGCCCGGCGTCGCCTTCCACTGTTACTCACGCACTCGCAGTCAAGCCCTGGCAGAATTGCAACTGCCTGAGCTGAAGCGCAGCCCGCTTGATGAGCTTTGCTTACAGGTTTGCTGAAAACAGTTTGAGTGTGTGCTGTTGCACCTAAGCCTTCTTGTCTGTTTATGATCAACGCTACAACTGGGGTAAGAGGGGCTTACCTGCAGTTAAAGAAGAGAGTGAAGAGTACAACGCAAGACTTTGCAGAATACCAGACCTTCCCTCATGCATTCACTCTCTTGCCCACCCACTCCTTTGATCCTGAACTCCATTGGCTTTGTTCCATCAAAGGTTCATGGTTGCTCCCTTGCTATTACCAACCAACTGTTGCTGCCCACCCATTGTGTCAAAACCCAACACACAAATCTGCTAGTACTTGCTTGTTGCCCTGCATATCATGCTCACTCATGGCGTGCGTGGCATAGACTGATATATGAAGACAGTAGCAGCACTGCAAACTATTGTCTACCACCAATCTGCATCAGTGTTGGTAGACAAGCTGCCTCATGGCAGTGATGACATCTGGGCGCACAGCATCTCAGAAGCCATGATGCATAACGCAAGGGAAACATGTTGAGTCAAGCTGGCAGCTGCAGGTGAAGCTGCTAGAGGGTGCAGCATCTGGCCCCAGTGTAGCGTCCTTTCTTGGGAGAGCTGTTGAGCCCCCAGTGGAGGCAGCTGTCAAAAACGCCCTGAGGCTGTTGGAAGACATAGGGGCCATTCAGGAGGGCACTGAGGCCTTGACTAAGCTGGGGCGGCACCTTGCAGCCCTGCCCTTGCCCCCCCGGGTGGGGAAGATGCTGCTGTTTGGGGTGATGTTTGGCTGCCTGGATCCCGTTCTAACTGTGGCCTGCTGCATGGCCTACAGGTAGGCGAATCATTCACACATGCATTCATTTGTGCATTTGTCCATTCTGAAAACTAATCAATGTGTTTGTCCATATGTTCACTTGTTCATTCAACACATGTCTTGCCCTAGGGTCCTGTACATAAAGCCCTGAGTAGCTGCTTGAGTGCCTGGCAGACTAGCAAAGTCACATGTCTAACACATGCAGCACATCTGCTTGGCTGGCGTCATTGATAGTGGAATTCTTTAGACATGGCACGCAAAGCTGTAGGGAAAGATAAAGCAGAAGCAGCGACACCCCGCTTGCGGCATGCCCTGGTGGGCCAACAAGTAACTGTGCAGTGGAGATGATGCAAAGCACGCTCACGCTTTGAGGCATGCTGACCGCAGTCGGGCATCATGCTGTCAGTTACAGGCACTGCATGGCATGCAGTGCATGCTTGTCCTGCTGATGCTGGTGTTCACTGGCCACTTGTGTACATTTGTTTTGGCGACAGGACTGCTGGCTGCTGTCAGAGAGCAACAGCACAAAGCAGCCATGTGTGGCAGGCAGGGAGTTACCTACAGTGCCAGGGCAGTGAATGGGGCCAAATGCCCCCTCAGTGTCAGTCCTGGCCTACAGCACATCTTGCCAAAGATGACCAAATGCCTGCACAATAATCCACACCTGTGTTGCAGAGACCCATGGGTGCTGCCAGTGGAAGCAGGAGCGCGGCAAGCAGCCATTCGGGCCAAACAGGGGCTGGCCCAGGGGGCAGGGGGGGCCAGTGACCATCTAGCCTTAGTCAAGGCTTTCAATGGCTGGTCAGCAGCACGTCGAGCAGGGCAAGAGAGGGGCTACTGCAGCAGCAACTTCCTGAGCAGCAGTACCATGATGATGGTCAATGGCATGCGTACACAGCTGCTGGGAGAGCTGCAGGTGTTTTTGACTGCGCAGCATAGCAAACAGATGTTGTTTATATGTGCTGGCAGTACACGTGCATCATGTGCATGCTATACACGCTTCAAAGTAGATATGGCTGCAAGCTTTGCTGTGCCACTGTCTGACACAAGCTGTGTGAAGAGTGCTGATAGGGCAGTGCATCTTCTCACCTTGATCATTGCGCCAGCTGTCTGCACTTTGGCAGTCAGACCAGATGTCCATCAAACATAGTGGAAGTGCTCCATCATCAGCTCAGTGCTTGCTGACCTCAGCGTTGTCTGTGAGCAAACAACTCAGGTGTGTGCAAGCACCTAACCCAGCATAGACCTCTTGTGCAGCCTATATGGCTTATATATATCCCGCTCGTACCTAGCTCCACCATGAGCTGGATTTTATTATTATTATTATTAAAATTATTATCATTATTATATTATCGTTTGTATTATCAACATCATTACTATTGTTTCGAGTTATAGCCAGAAGTGTGAGGGGTGCAGGTGCGGGGGTTGGTGGAGAGCCTGGGCAGTGCATCCACGAGCGCTGCTGATGGGGGTCTGGTGCGCAGCGTGCTGGCATGCGGCTTCTACCCCCTGGTGGGCCGTCTGCTGCCCGTGAAGGGCAACCAGGGGGGACCCCGCAGCAAGGCCACCATCATTACTGCCAAGGATGAGAAGGTGGGTGTCTTACCGTACGCTGTGCAGTGCTGCATTACTGTATGCTGTGCCTTGCTGTGCTGTGCTGTGCTGTGCTGTGCTGTGCTGTGCTGTGCTGTGCTGTGCTGTGCTGTGCCGTGCCATGCTGCACCACACCATGCTACACCATGTCTTGCTTCGCCATCCTTGATGCTGAGCTTGCCTATGCTGTGCTGTCCGCATACTGGTTGCAAAGCCTGCCACACCTTGTTTAGAGAGCTGACAAAGAGGTTGGCATCTTGTCTTGGCCAACAATGAGTGCTATGGATTGCCAATGCCGCTGCTGCACTGACAATGTCAATCCACTATGCCAAGTCAACAGGCTTCCAACTTGATTGTTGCCGCTTATATGCAGGTGCGCATTCATCCCAGCTCCATCAACAGCCAGCTGTCAGTACCAGACTCATCCTCAGCTGACTCCCAGCAATGTCCGATCATCCTGTTTGAGGAGATCACGCGAGGGGAGGCCCAGCTGTATGTGCGTCAGTGCACGTTGGCCAGTCCTCATGCCCTGCTGCTTGTGGCTGCTCACCTAGCTCTTTCTCAGGAGGACACAGAACATGATGATGCAACAGGTCTGCCATTTATGCAGCTGCCTAATTAATGTGTCTTGGCTGTCTGTTCGCAGCTAACTGTCTGCATGTGTTGACACCTGCTGCACAGTAGTGCCCATGTCTGTTTGCAGAACCACAGGGGGTGGTGTCAGCAATGGATTGAAACCTGACATGTACAGATGTACAGCACAGCAAAGCAGCAAGCACTGACAAACTGATTGTGTTTGCTGCAGCAGAAGGTCAACATGTGAGGTACGATGATGATGGTGAGGTGGCAGCAGCAGCAGCAGGTAGTGATGATGCCATAGTGACTGTAGATGGCTGGCTGCAACTGCGGCTGCCACTGCATCATGTGGCGCATATTTGCTGCTTGCGCCACCGCCTCACTCAGGCCTTTGCTGCCAAGGTAAGCCTGTGCCTCTGCAAGGCAAATTGATGCTGCTGTTGAAAGGCAAGGTGTTATGCTTGATGGGCAAAGTGTTGTAGTGAAAGGGGAGATGTTTGTAATCAGCAATGGCAATTTGTACACTGCAACATTAGACGATGTGAACTCTCCGGCATGGCGCCGTTACTAGGCTTGTTGCGCTGTGTGTTGCATTTGCACAGCTTCCGGTGTAGCATGACATACAATATACTGTCAACACTGTGAGAGCAAAACTCCATGCGCCCTAGGATTTCCTGCAGATCAACATCCTTGGCGCAAGTCACATGATTGACAAGGCCTGCATTCTGTGACAGTGCCCATTGTGTGCATGCAGGTGCAGGCCAGTGGGCCCTTGACTGAGGCCCATCAGTCTGCCCTGGAAGTCGTCAGTCAAGTCTTCTCTACGGAAGCTGCTGCAGGGTCTGGTGGCAGCGGTGATCTGGGCACATCTCACATGGACTCCGCCCCCTATCAAGGCTTCAACCAGAGGGGCAGAGGCCGAGGATCTGGTGGTAAAGCCAATCATACCCCAACCCCAGCCCCTAGCTTGACCCTCACAGCGTGCCTGGCCTTATTCCTCCCTGCCCTTGCCTGCTTGCCAGCCGTTTCCTTTGTTGCAAAGACCCTGCCTGAGAGGCTGTGTGTAATTTGCCTGAATGCTGCAGTGGTGCAAGCAATGTGGACCTGCTGTGTAGAGATGGCTTGAAGTCTCCAAGAAGCATCAGGGCTACAGGGCCATTTCTTGAAATTCACACTGTGCATCTACCAGCGACGCATGACTGTGCACACCCGTTTCAGGCTGGCCATGTATGATTTATCACCATCATCACTTTGTTCTGTAGGAAGAGGCCGCTTTGGGACAAATGCGGGCATAGGCCACTATCCAGCAGGCAATGATAGACAGCAGGCTTATGGTCGAGGGCAGCTGTACGAGCCACCTCAGCATGCACACAGAAAGACAGGAGGGTATGGGGGCCAAGGGCGGATACAGCAGCCAGGCCAGCCACAACAGAACTACAGGCATGGCTACGATGGGCATGCACCTCAGCAGCATAGCGGAGAACAGCATCAGGGCCGCTTTGGGGGCCGGGGTAGGGGTCCACCCAGGGGGCGGCATGCTGGCAGGGGCAGAGGCAGAGGCTTCTAACCCATCATAGACTGCTGTATGCTCTGCATTTAAAGTGTTGGCACGGTCACCGTGGCGCTGTTCTGGGGTTGGTCACAGCGACGCTCTCAAAGGGTTGGTCACCTCCTGGCAGTATTGTGGGTAGGCAACCTTGCGTGATCTTGCAGCTGACTATGAGAAGCAAGATCTGCTGCTGCTTTGTGCGCTTGCGTGTTTGAATAATGAGTGAACAATTACAGGTGCAACTGTTTCTTGTCTCATCAGCTGGTGAGTTTATCCCCTGCTGACCCCGCTTCTGTACACATACACACTGTTGTGTTTGTACCACTTGCATTCAACTGATGGAACTTTGGCCTTCCGTACATGTGGATTTGCCAGCGGCGTATGGAGCCACTACGTGCAAAATCTGACAGGCCGCAGATAGCTGTGTTGTTGCCTGGCATTCAAGCCTGGTCCTGTTGCAACAACCTTCAAGTTCTGAAGTGAATTGGTGAATTTGCAACGGATTATTTCAATATTGTACTATCATACCTGTTTTGGACTACATGGTGCACCGAATGCAAGCCTCTTATCATTGCAACAGCACTGCGTCTTTACACAGCAAAGACCTGTTAAGGATAGAGCTGTCGTCAAGGCAGAGACAAGCATCTGTGCAAGAGCTGAACTCAAGTTCTGAAGCTGGTAAGTCCGATCCATAAATGTACCAGAGGTGCTTCTTTGGTACAGCAGATCCGTCAAACAGTTGATACCCTCCAGCTGCATGCTTGCCGCTAGTGAATGACACTCACGCTCTTGCCTGACAGGTTCGACACTGGGCATGGATGTGGAAACCCGTGACATCAACACCGGGCCCGCGATAGAAGGTCCACAGTGAGTGCGCAAGATCGAACACAAATTCAACAGCACACAAACGCCTCACGCTGAGCAAGAGCATATACATGATAGTCGCGACAGACGTTTGAAGGTGCAGCAGCAATGAAGCTCGGTGAGCGTGCAGATGATACACCGAGCTGCAGACTGTAGACTCTTCGGGATGGTCTGTCCCATACTTCGTTTCCCGCCTGGACACCCATTTCCTTACAAGAGACCCTAAAGCTGGGTTGAGCCATCAGCTCGGCAATGCAGCCCTTCCAGCTCTTCAGCTGTAGCGGCAGCGGCATTGCAGCCATGACAGAAGCAGATGTGCAGCTCTGGCAGCTCAGCAGCAGCAGCAGCTTAGCTATTACAGCTCAGCAGCAGCAGCGGCTTAGCTATTACAGCTCAGCTGCACCAGCAGCTTGCAGCAATACTAGCTCAGACAGCCTTGCAGCCTTGCACCCTTGCAGCCATGCAGCCTTGCAGCCTTGCAGCCGTGCAGCCGTGCAGCCGTGCAGCCTTGCAGCCTTGCAGCCATGCAGCCTTGCAGCCATGCAGCCGTGCAGCCATGCAGCCTTGCAGCCTTGCAGCACAAATGTGCAGCCTGGCTGCCCCAGGCAACAGCCCTACAGCTTCATAGCCTTATAGTCCTGCTGTCCCAATGAAAGGCCTTGAAATTTGAGATACCAACAACAGCCCTGCTACCAACCAAAAGCCTTGGTGTCCTTCCAGAATAGTAGCTTTGCAGCTATCAGCACATGCCTTGCTTTCATCCCCTACCAGGTTTGGAATTTGAGACACTGCAAAGATATGGCACCCATCAGGAGGTGAGCGACCCATCAGGCTGTGCAGCCAGGTTTGGCACATCCCCTAGTCGACTTGTCCCAAGACCATAAGCTTATAAGCTGGTCCATATCATGCTGTACCTCCAACTTGCAACTATGATACTCATGTCAATTTATTGCTACACAACACAGAGAGCCTTTTATCAACCCACTGCATCACGCCTTTTGCATCAGAGTCAAACGCCACAACTTATTGATGGCCAAGCCACCTTGACAGAAGGCCATCAACGGGATGGCTTCTCAACTCAATAAAATGATTATAATGCGACTAGGTATACATTTGTGATTGTCCACTATAATGCCCTATCTGGGTTAAAATGTCATGCAGCGCTGTAGTGGCCACCGAGAGGTCTATGGCAACACCAGCAATGAATTGAATTGACTGACTGTGAACACACAGCAACACTCTGCAGACTATTCCCTAACCATCAACAAGATACAATTGACAAACCTCAACACACAACCTGACCAATGAAATTGTTGACCAAGATTCTTGTTCAAACCTCACAAGTCCTGACAGATACTATGTCACTCGTTTTGACATGTTCCTGTGACCAGTGCCAATGCACCTCAGAAACAGAGTCTGGCTTTCTGCTTCAGGCTTGATACTGAAGGTGACTGAAAAGAACTCCTTGAGATGCCGCAGCGTCCTGACTGAGTAGGGCGTTAGGGGCCCCAATCGCACCTCATTTATCTCCTCTGGTCCCAAGGCACACAACAGCAGCAACAAGCCCTGCAGTCAAAGCAGCCCTCTCGGTTACACAAGCTTTGCCATGTGCTGAATTGACCATATGGCCTATGTGACTTGTTTAACCACATATGAGAACGCAGTGCCATTGCCATTGTCACATGGCTGCCACAAGCTCCCTAGCTGCACTCCAAAGGTATCAACCCATGCTGGCAGATCAAATTTGGGAGTTGTGAAAAAAAAATGACATGCCTCGGCTGGATGGCAGCTAGAGTGTGGCCCCTCCAGCTGACCATTTGGGGCAGAAGCAAGACAGTGAGTCACAGGCACAGGATGCAGAAGGGCGCACCTGGTGAGTGCCATCTGTGACTCCTCCCCGCTCTATCTCTTCAAGCAGCATACACGCTGCTTTCCTGCCCACATCTTCAGGTACCATGGCAGCTTCTCCCTGCATCATTGCAATGACAACCTGATCATCATTTGGGACATATGTCAACCCAGCATTGCCGAAATTGGTGCAGAATAAAGGAAGGTGTCAGCTTCTGCAGCTCCCTAGAATTGTGGCCCAACAACAACACTGAATGAATAAGCGCCAATTGACACTGCATATCAGCAGTGTCAAGCATTCAAAAGAACTTGACAGCTGAATTTGCTGAGAGACTGCTGCAGGCACACATGTCTGCAGCACAGGTCAAATGCACAAGGAGTTTCAAGGACCAGGGCTGCAAAGCAGGATTGGAATAACTACCTTGAGAGCAGCATTGGCGGTGCATTCAGAGCTGACGAAACAGCCAGTTGTGGTCTCTGCAACCAGCATCAGGCCATATCCAGGAGACTGCCCTGCCTCTGGCCCTGTCATGTGATCCGTGAAGATGTACACGTCAGCCAGCAGGTCATTCAGTACTGATCTTGCCCCATCCACCATGCGGTTGCTGCTCTGAGGAGATACCCTCATAGAGTGAGCTACACCTCTGATACGCCTCACAGCCCCTGAGTGCAGAAAACATGAGCCTTGAGAGAGGTCTAGTGAGATGTTGATCGGCTGAACAGATGCTGGAGTTGCAGAGGTACTGATGACAGAGGCGAGAAGCCAGTCTTTGTGCGCTGGCAATGCAAAAACACAAGAAGCATGGTATGGTAGATTCACAGCAACCTTCCTTGTTGGCTTGTGAATGATGACCTGTGCATGCATGAGTGCTGTCCGAGGTCCGTACACGGATATGCAGTGAACAAGGAAACAGGCTAACCTTCTTGTGTCATATTGATTGGAGGCAGCTGTTTGGCGACAGGACAGCTGAGCTGCACTTCCCCACCACCCTGCATATCCCCTTATCAAACACCAGGAATGCCAGGACAAAGGATCTTCCCCAAGTAACACAGGGAATTGACACCATGCCAGATCAAGTACCAACATGCAAGCAGCTGACCTTGTGTGCGCAGCTCAGAAGCCTGGTATGTTGATGTAGGGTGACACTGAGACAACAGTAGCAATGCAGAGTCATATGCACTCGTTCCCATTCTGAATCAGGAACAACACTCACCAAAGGCTCAGCCCCTCGCTTGATCACCTTCAACTCAAACCCATCTGACAGTCCTGTTGCCTGACGCAGCAGGGGCAGCGTGACGGTACGCCAGACGTCAATGCTGGGGTCTGCTGCTGCATTGGTGATGCCTCGCAGTGTGATGGACAAGGGCTGCAAGACCCACAGCAGCTTTCTTGTGGATCTGCGTTTCATGATGGTATGGCTTGGGCCAGCAGGGGCGTACCTTCTTGGCAAACAATGCAATACAGACCAGAGGCTCGAGGAAGAAACCTATAGAGCGGGAGCGGCCACAGTCGTGCACAAAACCACTGCCTCCTGTTACAATTCCAGGAGAATATCGCAGCGTAGTACCTGCAGATGTCAGGCAGCCTCGGAACAAGCTAAACACAGAGTGAAAGAACAAGGCAAACAGTGCAAAGATTGAAGACCTTTAAACACGCGGAGGCAGGGCTTGACAAGGTAGCAAGGAGCAGTCACAGTTGGCGTTACACACCGGTCTCATTGATCTCGACGACACAACCGTTGGTGATTTTCTCCAGTAACCTCAGCAAGGATGCTTCGTAGTCACGCACGCCAGGATCTTGATCTTTAGCTCGGATGTCCCGAATGCAAATTGACTTTCCGGAAAGGGTGCTGCAGACGAGACGCTGCCGAAAGTGCTGGCTGCCTCTGAAGTTCAGCACCATGTGTTGCAGGTAGCAGCAAGAACAGCCGTGCTGCGTAAGCACACGAGCACGGAGAGGCTACGTTGGGTTCGCGCTCTGAGCATTTCCGCAACAATGCAGAGGAAGCGGGAGACGAAACGATGCGGCGAAAACCTAAGTGAAGTTGCACATGGGTTTAGTAACTTCTCGTCAAGTTAGTAATTCTGTTTTGCGTGAAGTTTATGGCTGAGCCTTGACTCCTTATGTTGCTCCCGATACCGGCTTTAGAACACGAAGGTCGTTGCATCATCGTGACCTCTTGATCTCGGTTGTGGGTTCTCTTCTGATGACCTGTCCTGGGTTTCTTACCCACTGCAAATTTCTGACGGGCAGCTCTGCAACTTGCTATGCTTGAGTCCGCACTGAAGTAGCTATGACCGCTTCCAAAGAGGCCAGCGGCAGCCGTGAGCAATTGCCGCCGCGTCGCAGTTCAGAATGGTTTACGGCCCTTGGGTTCGACAAGCCTTTTGGCCTGCACACTGCAAACTTGTACGAAAAGCTTTCGTTTGACTGGGGCGCACCCCTTCTCGAGAAAGGTTCATACGGCCAGATAACAGAAGAAATGGCGGACTGTCTACCGCCTCCCGAAGATGAGGCTCCGCTGAGGGCGCAACAGTTTGCGGACTGCTACGATCAGTGTCGAGTACGTGCTTGCGTGTGGCGGGCCGCAACTTTGTTCTGCCTGCACCTGTCACGCAAGCTGACAGTAATGCAGAAACATGATCATCGTGTGACCAGTGACGAGTCACTATGCTCCTGCAGGAACGTGCAGCGTCGGGCAGGCTTTGGTTCTTGAAGAGCAACCTCTTTGCCAGAACACTGCTGCACCTGTATTGGCATAGAATGGCTCTTCATGGCTTCTGGACTCTGATGGAGGTGGCTGTCAGGTAACGTGCATTTCATGCCAAATGTAGATTTACATAGCTGTTGCCGTATTGCTATGTTTTTCCACAGTACTCCTTCTGCTGCTTGCTGCGTCAATGCAGACTCAGCATGGCTGTGCACAAACTGCTTGGCCAACATGCTTCACTATGACATGCTACCTGAGCAGCAACACCTATGACTTGATCATGTCAAACAACAGTGATTGTTTGAGTGAATTTGATGAAGGGCAATTCTGAACATGAGCTGGTTGCATGTGCAGGCTTTTGAGTCCTCTGCTGCTGCGGCAGCTGTTGCTATGGCTCGAAGGCAACAAATCCTACGGCAGCAAAGGGGGATACCCTGTAGGAACAGGCTGGCTGTGGGCAATCCTGCTTGGACTTTCAGGATACCTGTCCACGCTGACACATCACCAAGCTTTCTGGTCAGCTGACTGCACTTCAGCATATTGGAGAGATTATGTAGAGGCAGCCATGCAACCTTGAACATGTGCTGACCTCATGTGCAGCAGCCCCCCTCACTAACTATTATGTACAAAGCAACACCCAGTAACTGGAATTTTGTGGCAGCAATGCGTTCAAAGCATGACACTGTGACGACGTAGACAAATGCAACATCCAAACATGTTGTTACTGAGCTACACCTCATGTTGCATCAAATCCAGGAGTATTCTGACACTAATACTACTAGTAGCATCCAAACACAGGCAAGGTGCATGATCAAGCCGTCAGTCACTGTCATGCTTGTGCCTTAGGTCATCAAGTCACACACTGTACTGTACTGGGGCAATCATCTGTGATTCAGGCCAATGGGTTTTGACACAGTGTACTGCTGCTGTGTTGTGCATCATTGTTCATTATGTGCACAGGTATGGTATGCATGGGGGCTTCATGATGCGCCAACAGGCCATATCTGCAATCCATGCCAAGATGCTGCGCCTCAACAGCGCATCCATAGCTGCAGTCTCTGTAGGAAAGGTGTGTCCAGTCTTGTTTGCTTGCCGTGTCATGCAAGGGTATGCAAATACCACAATACCCTTATTCTCCCTGAAGCCAGAAAGGTTCAGACAGGCTTCTCCCTCCTGCATGAACCATTTGTGCAGTTATGCATGATTAACATGCCTTTGTCAACATCTGATGCCTGAGCTTCTGTCAACTGATATAACAGTAATACACCGCTGTTGGCAGCATGTATGACTTTCCTGTACAACATTGTTACCCATCATTAAAGCGCATGCCGCATGCAAACCTGCCTGAGCTCAACTTGGAGGTTTGTGCAGGTTGTGAACCTAGTCAGCAATGATGTGCGTCGTTTTGATGATATTGGGCCATACTACATGCACATATGGGCAGGACCTCTGGAAGTGATCTGTGTGCTGGTCATGGTGGGAGCACAGCTCACCTTCCCAGCTGCCATTGCTGGCATTGCCACTCTGCTGCTGCTCATCCCTTTCCAGGTAGGCCTTCTGCCCTTTGCTTCTGCCCTTTGCTTCTGCTCTTCTGCCCACTGGCGCTTGCCTTTGTACTGCAAGGTTCCCTTTCTACGCTGGCTTTTCCATTTGCCCTCCTGTTGTATCCATTCGACCACATCTTGTCCTTGCCATATGCACTTGACTCTTTTGAGCTTCCCTGCTACTGTTAAAGTCTGTTACCATTGAAACCATTGCCTATCTGATCAGCTGTATGCTGAAAGCCTAGGTGCTGCACATCAATGTACAACACGTAGGTGGGCTAGATCTTGAGAAAATGTGTGCAGGGAGTGCTGTCCAAGCACATAGCAAGGCTACGCACCAACACGGCTGGGCACACAGATGAGAGGGTTCGCTTGGCTGGAGAGGCCATTGCTGGCAGCCTGGCTGTCAAGATGTTAGGTCAGTCCCCTGCCTTGCTGCCAAGACGTTAGGTCAGTCCCATACTCTGCTGTCAAGATGTTCAGTCAGTCTCTTGCTTTGCTGTCAAGATGTACGGTCAGTTCATTCCTCTGACTTGCGACACCATAGAATTTGTTGCATGCACACAGCTGGGTGACACTCTGCTGCGGAGACCCCACAGCCAAAAGTAGCAGTGTAGATACAGATGTGTGTGCATTTTTCTGCCACTGCAGCTGCTAAGCATGCTGTCAATCATCCAATCATCCGCATTACGTGACAGGCATGATGCAGCAGAGCTGTCTGCCTGCCTGCCTGCCTGCCTGCCTGCTTGCCTGCCTGCCTGCCTGCAAAGCTGCCTGGCACGCTGCGTGACTGTGCTTCAGGGTGGGAAGATGCAATGCTGAAACTGTTGAAGGGGATTCGGGCTAAGGAGACATCTTATGCCATCAGAATGGCACGCATCCGGGCCATGAACATGGCTCTCTACTTCTTCATCACACCGCTTGTCTCTTTTATCGTTTTCACAGTGGTAAGCTGAGTTGTCTGAACCCATGCATTCACACATGGCAGCACAGCTATGCTTTAGGTGCATGCACACCAGCTGCTTCTGGGCATTTTTCATACGCACAGCAGCACAGCTGCTTTGGTAAGCTGGTTCTGTGCATTGTTGTTCTCACGCGTGACGTACACACACCACAAGCTAGCAGTTCCACAGCAGCTTGAGGCCTATATTCTGGCGTGCATGTCCGGCTGCATCGTCTCAACAGCAGTCCTCTCTTCAAGGCATTGTGCCGCGTCTTGCTGACAACAGTCAACACATACCTCTCTGACACAACAGATTTCAGATCTCCACAAGCAGTGCAATGCTGGCTGCCCATCAAGCATAGAGTGCAAAGCATGCAGGTCCACGTTCAAGGCAAGGCCCTAGACATCGCCAGCGTCTTCTACGCCCTGGCTCTGCTGCACCTGCCCAAGCTGTCCATGGCACAGAACTTTGTGCATGCTGTGGAGGCCGGCTCAGAGCTGCAGGTCTCCATGAAGCGCATCAATGACTTCCTGTCCCTACCTGAGCCCCCAGCCCCTGCCCATCATCTACAGGGCCCTGCTGCAGCAACAGCCAAGGTATGTACCTTGCTCAGCAGTGTATGGCGCTGCCATCAAGCCTTGGCAAGAGCTGCTGTCTGTGGTCTTGAATGCGTATCTCAGTCTTGCTACAGCTGCTTGTTCAGGCCTTTCTGCTTCCAGCAGCTTGGGATGTGTCGGTGCAAGTCGTGTTGACATTGCTGTGGAGATCTCATGCCCTGCCCATATGGTCAGCTTGTGCACATGTGCCTGCTGCCACAGGCATCTGAGTTGCACTTGCTTGTTGATGACCCCTTACTAATACCCTGTCTGGCCCTCTCTTTTTGCCTGCCAGTCTTTGCAGACACATACTGCAGAATAGGAATACATGGGTTGCTGTCATGCACATTGCACCGCTGTGGTGACTGGAGTCAGTGGGTCTGAGGCCAAGATGTAGTTGAGGACACTTGTGAACTGCAGGAAGCTGCCAGAGTAAACGGTGCCATTGCTGTAGCCCTGAGAGGAGCAGACTATGACTGGAACAGGTGGGCTGGCCACCCTCAGCCCCCCACCCCCCATCTTGATTCCACCAAGAACACCAAGCACTCATCTCGGAAGCAGACGAAGCAGCATGGGCATCAGTCCCAGGAGCCGAAGCCTCAGGAGTTTAGCGTGAGCCTGCCAGAGGAAGCTGTTGGCAAGGCAGATCCTGACCTTGAAGAGGGAGGGTTGTCTGGCCATGACATTCATGGTGATCCGCTGCTCTATCAAGTGGACCTGCTCACATGACAAATTCACAAGCAAACATAGATTGACAAGCCATATGTCGTTTGGTGCACGTGCCATGCGATGGGCATGATACACAGCCACACTGATCAGCTTCTGCTGGGCAACTCTTTTGTGCATACACCTGTGGGTCAACGAAAGTCACAGAGAAGTTTTGTTTCTTGGGATGATCAGCGCACAGGGCCCAAGCTTAGCCCCCAGCAAACAATATTGCCTGTTCAGTACCTTGGGAAGATCAGCGCACAGGGCCCAAGCTTTACTCCCAGCAAGCAACATTGTGTGTTCAATGCCTTTTATACCTGTGGTCATGAACCCCGTGTGAAATCCCTCACCTACTGACTTGAGTGTTCTGATTCAGGGGCAGTGGCACAGGCCTGCTCAAGATGCAATGAGCCACATTCTCACTGGTGGGTTTTTGCAACCTTTCATTAGCTCTGTGCTAGTTGTTGCAGGTGCATGCGTGGGTGATGAGAAGATAACGTTGCATGGTCTGAAGCTACAAGTGGCTCAAGGGGAGCTGCTGGGCATCTGTGGCGAGGTCAGACCTGCCGTCTTCCTTGCATCATTGTGCAACATTGTGCTGCATGCTTTCAAGGTTCATCAGGACCTCTTATGCTTTTTTAGGCTCCACTGTGACCCTGACTATTGGTTGATGCCTGTGACTAGTAAAATGGGAGCAAATTGCAGCAACTCTAGGCATAAATAAAGCTTTTTTGTATCATGGTAGGTGGGGTCCGGCAAAAGCTCCCTACTGGCTGCTCTTCTAGGGGAGCTGCAGCCTTTGAATGCTTCCCTTTCCTCCCTTCAGCAAGCAGGAGCTTTGCCCATTGACACTGGCACAGGCCCTGTCATGAAGGGCACAGTGGCCTACTGCTGCCAAGTGCCCTGGGTTGATGCCGGCACCATCAGAGTAAGCCAACAGTGACAGTGACAGTGACAGTGACAGTGACAGTGACAGTGACAGTGACAGTGACAGTGACAGTGACAGTGACAGTGACAGTGACAGTGACAGTGACAGTAACAGGGTTTTTCAAGCGTCAAAGTCTTCCCTCGGTGGCTGTGATAGTGTGTGCTGGTCATCTGTGAGCTTGTTGGTCTTTCACAAACATGCTGTAGGTCCATCACCCAGGTAAGGCGCCCTATATTCATTTGTCACAGGAATCAATGCGGTCATGGTAGCCTGGTGCTGCTGATACTTTTTCAGCCCATGGCATCAACATGTGCCAAGCCATGCTGCTTTTGTGAGGTCTATTTTTTGCGCGTTTTGTCTCTACCTGCTGCATGTGCTCGGATCTGTAGCATGCGCTCTGCATGCTGATGGTGCAACAATCACCAAGTAGAGGGCCTGTCTCAAGCAGCTGATGTGTCTTTGTGTGTGTAATGCAGGACAACATTGTGTTTGGCAAGACGTATGAGGAGCAGTGGTATGTGAGAGTGGTGGCAGCCTGTGCTCTGACTGATGACCTGGCAATGCTGCCCTGGGGAGATCTCACAGAGATAGGGGAGAGAGGTGTCAATCTGTCAGGTCTGCTACTTGTGACCTGTCGCCTTTTGCCTCAGCAAGGCAGTACATACGTTGTGGCTGTGCATGTTCTGTTGGTTGCTGTCTGAGGGCTACTGCAGTGCGCCAGTAGGTTATGAAAGCACGGTGCTGTGCACGCTTTGCAAGCAGTGCAATGTGCGTAGTGGATGTGTCTGACTGATCACAGATCAGAGGTCTGACATGAGTCCAGCCAATTCTGCTGTTGCTGCAGCTGACTTTCACCCATTGCTGCATCATGTGGTGCCTAAAAGTGCAATTGCATGCAAAGCCATCTCAGCTTTGTTCTGAGGCACTGCCTGGAGCAAAAGCCCTAGGCCCAAATGAGGCAGCACTGTTCATAGCTAGTGTACCAGGGTCAAGCTAGGGAGTATTTTGCCATTTTGCTTGATTTAATCTGTCAATTGCATTCCTGAAGTGCTGAGTGTGCATGACTTGGCTCAAAAGGCTCATGTTTGGGGTGCAACACAGCCTGTGAGACCTTTATAATCATGATCATAAGCATAATAATAATAACAATAGCAATAATAACAACAATAATGATAACAATAATAGTAACAACAAAAATAATAATAATAAAAATAATAATAGTACCAACAAACTTTGGGTGATGCGGGGTGCAGGTGGGCAGAAGGCCAGGCTGGCGCTTGCCAGGGCAGCTTACTCACGTGCTGACATCATGCTGCTGGATGATCCGCTCAGCGCAGTGGACCCCAGAGTTGGCCGCATCCTTTTCCAGGAGTGCTTGGGACCCCAGGGCATCATGCAGGTGCTCTACCCTAACCACCCTGTTGCTTGCTGTCCTAGCGCCCTTGTTGCTTGCTTGCTTGCCGCCCTGGTGCCTCTGCTGCTTGCTGCCCCAACGTCCCTGTTGCTTGCTGCTCTAAAGCCCCTGTTGCTTGCAGTGCCATTGTAGGCTTTTGCATCACAAGGCCAGCCATGCACAAAATTCCTGCAGTAGCTGGTCAACTATGCTGCAATTGCAACATGCACGCTCATCTCCTGACATGGGTGATGCCGACACTTCACAGCAATAGGGTAACCTCTGTGTGCACATTACGACTGTCATTGTGGTGGGATTGCTGGATGCAATGGCTAGCATTGCCACATGCAGGGATCTACAAGGTTGCTTGTGACACATCAGCGTCATTTCCTGCCCCACTGTGACCGCATCCTGGTGCTCAAGGATGGCCGCGAGAGAGCCCTTGGCACCTACTCACAGCTTGCTTCCTCAGCTCTCACTGAGCTCACTCAGCTTGAGGAAGAGACTGAGCTTGATGATGCTGTCTATGATGAGCAGATTCCCATGCAGCCTGCACCATCAAATTTAAAGCATGTGGTAGATGAGTCAGGCACAGAATCTAGATCAGCTCTTCAAGCCCTGAATGGCGGTCCTGTTCAGGCAACCCTTGACGCAGAAGTCCCAGCAGCTACTGTTGCAGCTTCTCAAATTGCTAACGCTGCTGATCATCTCACCACTGGACAGCACATGGACGGCGGCTTGGCATCATCTGTGCCGCCGGATTCCCTTGCGACATTGGGCACAGCCACCACCGCTTCCACAGCTGTGGCAGCTGCGGGCACTGATTTGCATACAGGCAGCGTCTCAGCTGCAGTTTACACAGAAGTACTGCCGTTGGACAAGCCTGCCCCAGAACAGAATCTAGGTGGTCTGCAGCCTTCAGGGCAAGGCCATAAGGAGCAAGCAGCGTTTTGCCCTGCCCATGTGGTGAAGAAGAAGTTTGTGCTGCCTCCCAAGGTGGACCTGCGCTGGGGTCCCGTGCAGCTGTGTGAGAAGTGGTACTTCAGGTTGAGGGGTTACAGAAAGGCACACAAGCCTGAGGATGAAGGGGTGTTGGAAGAAGAGGAGGGCAAGGAGCAAGCACAGCTGAATCAACAGGAGGGGCGCGCCACTGGTATGCACCAAAGAGCTCAAAACACATCAAGAAAAGAAAAGAAAAAGACTACACCTTTTGGTGTCAGGTTCATGAGAAATCAACTATTATACCGGGCTGCCCAGGTGTCAAAACACATCAACTCAGATCATATCAGGCACAGCAGCTAGTCAGGAGGTTGATATCTTGATCACACAAGATACATAAATATCTTACCCTTCAAATCCTCACAAGCTGTCAGCATTGAGATATGATCAACCGCTGTCTTACTTCATGCAGGCAGTACATCGCTCAAGGTATACTTTGAGTACTTCCGGTATTGTGGCAGTACGGTGATGTGGATCATTCTAGCAGGCCTCATGCTGGGCCAAGCTGTGTTTGTGGTTTCGGAGTACTGGCTGGCCACATGGGCTCGCCAGTCTTACCAGGATCAGAAGGAAGCTAAATGGATCTGGGTGTATGGCATGCTGGTGGCCATCATCATTGTCATAGCCATCGTCAGAGCTGTCATGTTCTTCCACTTCACTTTCAAGTAGGCCCTCCTTCCCTTTTCCCATTCCATCTGCCCTTCGTACCTCCTTATCTGCCTTCTGTGCTTGCCTTCTGTTCCTCAAAGTCTGCCCTTTTGATTTCAGCCTGCGCACTGTACATGCCCTTGGCTCAAGCACCAGCCTTCCCTCAATGTTGCTGGTTGCTTCTGTCCGTCCTCCTTCTGAAGATGCTGAAGCTCAGTAAACTGTACAAGCCAGACATGAGCCACTTACCACCCCTCATGCCCGTCTAACAGCAGCACAGCAAGTGTATGATTCAAAGTGCAGGTTGAACAGCTGTTTTGCTGCTTTGCAGGGCATCAAGTGCAATGCATGATGAGGTAGCACAGCACGTGCTGCGAGCACCATTGGCCTTCTTCCACACCAACCCAACAGGCCGCATCCTGAACCGATTTAGCAAGGATCAGGGCACTGCTGATGATCATCTACCCCAAGTCGCCTTTGACGCCACGCAGTCTCTCTTTCTTGTTGCAGGCAAGCTCTCGTTTTTGCATTTCACCTGCTTCGCACGCTTTGCTGTACTTCCTGTGACTGCACATGTGCATGTTTGCTTTTTTGTGTAAGCTTTGTTGGGGATGAGGAACAGTTTAAGGTAGAGAGCAATGCAATGCCAAAGAGGAGCTCATTTCTGACTGGTCTGTCTTACCAAAGTTACACCTGTCACAGCTCAAGGCATGCAGGCTTTCTGTGCGCCCATGTAGTGCAAGATCCTGTTCCAGCCTGCCTGTGGTGTCAATGTGCTGCTATACACTACTCTGAAGCATATTCACATGTTATGGTCAAAGCATGCTGAGCGTGGACTAGTTTGAAATGACTGTAGACTTGACGTGTGCTATGCAGGGGCTCTGATTCTGATGATCATAGCAGTACCGTTTGTGTTGCCCACGCTGTTGCCACTGATCGTTGCCTTCTTCTGGTTGCGCCACCGGTACATCACAACAGGGCGGGAAGTGAAGCGCTTTGATGCCACCACACGCTCCCCTGTCTATGCATCCTTCTCTGCAGCACTCAAGGTGAAGCCCTCCCACTTGCTTTGTGTTCACGCCTTATGTGTTGCATCTCAAGATTTATGTCTGTGTTTCATAGGCTCAGTTAAACAGTAGGGTTGGTATTTTATTTGTGCAACTTGTACCTGTATCTGCTGATTGTTGTATGTGCAGGGTGTAAATCAGCGTTGTCTGCTTCACTGCATACCTGTAGATGATGCTGCATGGCAAGTATCATGCTGTGTAATTGGTACAGTGGTACTTTGCAACTGAGCACTGACTTATGCAATACTAAGGTCATTCTTGGTGATGCTGCTGCTAACTTTGCTGCATTTCAACATCATGACCAATGCTGTTTTTGAAAACATGTTCTCAACGAGCATCTATTCCAATACAAGCTGCTGTTGCAGGGGCTACCAACCATAAGGGCATATGATGTGGCAGACCACTTCAAGGGGCTGTTTGTAACAGCCCTGGACTGCAACAGCTCCTGGTGGTATGCCTTCCTGGCATGCAGCCGGTGGGTAGGGTTCCGCCTGGACACCCTAGCCGCCATCACCCTCTCATTTGAGTGCATCCTGGTCATGGCTGTACACCAGAGGGTCAGCCTCTTCACATCTTCCTCTTCTTCCCCTCCCCCTGCATTTTATATGTAAATGTCAATAAAGTTGATTGTGCATCTGGTTTTTGAGTGCAGAACCAGTCAGAAACGAATGGGAATAAAGTGTAGGCAGGGTCACAGTTTGGTACCTCAAGATGTGAGTTTGAACAGAGCTGCAGTGCGTCTGAACAGAGCTGCAGTGCGTCTGTGTTGTCCAATGTCTCACATTGGTTAGAAGCAACATGTCCTGCCGCTTTCCTTTAGTCAATGCGTACCGGCACAAGCAACACCCCTAGCAGCAAACCCCCTGGTGGCAAGCTTCATTGCTGCAGGTTCCATATGAATGTCAAAGTGTATGCTGCTGAGCAGTGATCACTTGATGTGGTCTGGGTTCAAGTTCACCAAGTCGCAAAGACAGACGACGTGCATTGACTCAGCACTTTGATTGACTGAATTGAATCAGTTGAAAGATGTCGTTTGGCAGGCTGTCAGCATGGACAGATGCGACTTGTCACGGTGTGAAAGAAAGAAAAGAAAAGTTTGTGCTTGTCATCGATTTTAACAGGAGCCTCCTGAGGCGGCAGGCCCAGAGCTATGACCATAGGCCATAGCCCATTGTCATGGTGTTTAACACTGGTGATTGATTGATTGATTGATTACAGGTGTCAACACGGCTGGTGGGTCTGGCCCTAGCCCATGTGCTGAATATGAGTGGCATGATGCAGTGGGCCGTTCGGCAGACTGCAGAAACTGAGAATGACATGACGTCGGTAGAGCGCATGCTGGAGTACACCAAACTGCCTCAGGTACCTGCCTATCATCTTTCCTCACATTTGCATCCATTCATTTGTTCCCAAAGAAGCACTGATGTGCACAAGGTGATGATCTGCCTGATTTGTGCATGCAGAGTCTTGTTGAAAGGCTGTTTCATCTCCCATGGGGGAAGGGAGCATCACATCCTCCTGCTGAAAGCAGCAGGAGTGACTCTGGCATTCTTATGAAACAAGTGCTTGATTGTAAACTGATGTTCCTGCGCAGTCATGTGTCTGCTCTCTCTGACTGGCTGAGCTGGTTGCAGGAGCCCCCTACAGTGAAACAGGGTGGGGGGGCCGCCCCTGCTGGTTGGCCTGCCTCTGGAACCATCACATATGAGAATGTGACAGCCTCATACCGGCCTGGCCTCCCACCTGTGCTGTCCAACCTCTCCTTCACCATCCAGGTCAGCCAATCAATGCCTGAGTTGGCCACTGTCATGACTGATCATCAGTGGAATTCTGCTGATAGTTGTCAAGTCTGGTCTTGGTGCATAGCACAATTCAGCATAGCTATTTCTGAGGCTCAAGCCAAGCATTGCAAGCTGCTTACATGCATCTTTCTTATGACGAGGAAGTGTGTTGCAAAACGAGATCATGTCATTAGCTGCCTGTGCTCATGAGGCAAGGTAGGGTTAGTGCAGGGTTTTCTGCACCCATACTAGGCCGGCTTGCATCGGAAACGCTGGTCGTATACTAATGCCAAATCACAACGAAGTAAGCATACTTACCTGTTCGGGCTGGGTTGGCGATCAGGAAGGCCAACCAGCTATCCTCGCTGCTCGCCCTGCACTTAGCCTGCGGCGCTGGGTAAGACTACTCCAAGTGGGTATGTCTACGGAATAATTTATGGTAGGCTGAGGCGAGCGCATGCGCTCCCTCGGCACCAATGACAGCATTCCTACAAATCAAAGAACCCAGTAAACGCACAAAGCATCTACTGCGCCTTCACATTTTCAACCCTCGTCATTCTTAACGTAACGGGTATGAGCTGCGGCCCGCAGTCTGCAATTATCGTGTCCGTCATTTGAGGTCATGGCCGCCGATCGCACGGCCGAAAGCCATGCTCAAGCAGGTGGCCAGAAAAGCTGTTGCTGCTGTAGGGCGGCATGTCCGTCGGAATTGTAGGGCGGACGGGCTCTGGCAAGTCGTCACTCATGCTGACCTTGTTTCGGTTGATAGACCAGATGGCAGGGCGGATCCTGATCGACGGCGTGGACATAGCCAGCCTGGGCATTGATGCCCTCAGATCACAGCTGGCAATCATTCCTCAGGTCTCAAGCATCTGTTGGCATGTCATATAGCAGTGAGCATTGTTTGAAGAAGAAGAACAACAGCCAAAAATGTTTTCATGACACAATCTTGTAGCGGTCATTGCAAATTTCCAGGCATGCAACAGTAGTGCTACAATTTGTCATGAAGCACATGCAGAGCTGCTGCTGATTGCATTGCAGTACAATCAGCTGACTGCAGTGCTGTGGACTCCTGAATATATTTCTGAGATCTTCTGTGTTCATCAGCAAACAGCATAGGTTCCTCTTTTCAGCTGGCTGACAATGTTGATGCAGGATCCTGTGTTGTTCAGTGGCAGCTTGCGCAGCAACATGGACCCAGAGGGTTCCTGGCCTGACCATAAGCTGTGGGAAGCCTTGGCAGCTGTACAGCTGAAAGAAGCAGTTGTAAAGGTCAGCTGTCAACTCATCAGAAACAGCTTGCAAGAATGTGGGCACACTCTCACAAGAGACACAGTTGAGCATGTGAGGATTAGGTGGCGCATTCAAGGATGTGATGCTGATGGTTACACAGTCATCTGTCACACAAGGCATCACCTGCCCTGCCCATAACACACATGCTGTCATGCAAAGTTGAGGAGCTTTATGTGCCCCATATCAAGTGTGATGACAACAATACCCACAGCATGACAAGGAACCAAAATGCAGCATGCATGTAGGTGGGCGGGCTTGACGCAAAGATGGAGGAAGGTGGAGACAACCTGAGTGTTGGCCAACGCCAGCTTTTCTGTCTTGCCAGGTCAGCTTTGCTGCTATCATGCTCAACTCCGAAGCTTTGCATGCATGAGCATGCCTGCATGATATCCAGGCAACAGGCAGAGCAAATGCAAGCAACTGGCATGCAGTCTCAAGCTTGCATTGAATGTCTGTGTTGAACAGTGGGGTTACCATTGGGAATGCTGACACAATCAGCAGCTGTGCATGCACTGTGTTATCCTAGAGGTGGCATGAGTGCACTTAATACAACCGATGGATGTTCTGGCACAGCCTTTTTGATATGCATATTACAGAGCATTGTTGCAAGATGCCCAGATCCTGGCTTTGGACGAGGCCACAGCCAATGTGGACAGCACCACTGACGCGCTCATACAGCAGACTCTGAAGGATTGCACTCGGGGCCAGCTTCTGGGAGGCCGCAGGTGAGCTGCTGCTTCCAACATAGCCAATGGGCAAAACATGACAGTCTGCAACTCAGCATTTGACACAGCATGATGCCCTTGATGATGGAGCATGCATTAGTCAATGTGTCCTTGGCCCTCTGCTTCAGTTGCTGTCATTCAGGCAGTGAGCAGAGCCAGTTGAATAGGCACACAATGGTTGTGTTGTATGTCAAAAGATAAATGTGAAAAGCTCGAGCGACTGTGGTGCGTCCTGGCACCAGTAATCCTGTGCTACAGTGCAACTGCAATCATTACAAGATCATAGGCCCAACAGAATTCACTTCATTTGTGTTGCAGGCGCACTCTGCTTGTGATTGCTCACAGAATCAATACGATCATGGACTCTGACATGTTGCTGGTGCTCTCTGATGGTAAGCTGGTGGAGCAAGGCAGTCCCAATGAACTGTCACAGAAGCCTGGCGGAACGTTTGCACGACTTGTGCAGGCTGCACAACAGTCACATAATTGATGCCCTCACCTACACGGCAAATGTCAGATGCATATGTGTTTGAAAGAAAATGAGCTGTTACAGTCGCGTCTGATTTTGTGACAAGGTGTTGGTCACTTTCGTTTATTTTATGACCATTTGTGACAGTGATACTGATGTCACGATTTTACGTCATTTTTTACAGATTGCTGCATGCAAGTAGGTGCCCAATGTATTTTTTATGCAAATCCTTCATAGATATTGTTGTCTTTCTGGTAGAATAAACGCGTGTGCGCACCGTCCAGCCGTTCCACGCGCACTGATAAAGACCTTTAGATTGGTTGTCCAGCAGCTTAGTACGCCCAGTCATGCCACTCAACTTGTCAGCACCGAACGCTTTGTAGCACGTTGGCCATCTGATTCATGGCTATGATGGACCAATGATATAGTTTGTTGCAATCTTGGGCAGAAAAGCTCGAGTTAGCCTATTGTTTACACTCACGATGACTAATTTCTGTAACAACCTCAACACGGTCGAGAGAACTGTTAAGACAGAGGCATGACCTGAGCTGTGCATGTTTTAATATCAAGAAAACATATTCAGGATGAGGACTAGGACCTGAACGTCACCCAGACATGCACCTCATCTTGGAAGCTATAGCTAGAGCACTTGAAAGGAGGACCATCAAAATCCCACAGCACAAGAAAATGCCAGCAATGTAATGTACAACCACATCGATAATATGGTCTGTGTTGCTATGATCAGATCACCACACACTGGGACAGACCTTCCTCACAATTACACTGTAACAGCAGTACCCAACTTATTTGTTCAATGCAATGCAGCTTACCAGCAGAAAGTGTGACTCACTGCAATGCCTAATTTATCTAAATGACATAAGCGTAAGGCAGCAATTCAGATTGCTCATAGATGATGTACACAAAAAGGAAGGGGAACGGGGGCAAGGTTCTTAAAACAGCAGCAAAAGAGACTACAATGTACAAGGCAGCAAAAGCAATGTCTACTCAAGATGTCCATAGGAATGGGGTACCTCAAAATATATCTGCAGATTGTGGCTACCATCAAACACTAAGCTAATGTGTAGTACCATCACCACAAGAACTCTGGTCTCCTCTTGCACGTGCCCTGGAAGGTGCTTTCCATAGCAGCAACCATTTCACCAATGTAATACATGGAGGTGCTATCCCAAGTATTCACCCCTTGCGCAATGTTGAAGGCCAGCAAAGAATGGAAACGCAACAGAAACGTCAACGGTCTCCTCACTTGCATGCTGTCAGCTGAGTAAGCAAGACTGATCTCTTGCAAGTGCACCATGTGCTCAAGCACATCAGGAACAAATGTCCACTCATTGTTGTACAGCCCCAGAAACTTCAGCGAAGTCAGCTGTGAGAACTCACAGGGAAGCTGATGCAAGTCATTGTCTGCTAAGGTTAGATTCTTCAGCCTGTACAGGTGACACAGACTGGCTGGGACCGCCTTCAGCTTGCAGTCGACGACAGTCATGCGCTCAATCTGAGTGGCACCTTTCAGTGCGTCCTCGAGCCACAGTTCAGGCCGGAAGCGACAGTTCTTGAACTTGATCTTCGTCAGGCAGCTCAGAGACCTTAGGCTAGGAGGTGCAGTGGTGAGTATGCAATCATGCAGGGACAGCTTTCGCAGCATTCCTAGTGATTGGCCTCGAGTCAGCATGGTTTGAGAGGCAATCGGCGGGAACTGCAGCACAAAAGGCGCGGGTGCGCTGTCATATATAGCATTGCTGCTCTTGGTGAAGCTGCGCAGTGCAGTGAATTGGCTGCTGTCGACCGTGAAATTGGCATCCGGCATGCAGCTGGACTTGAGCTCTGTCAAGGCTGGCAAGCTCCCCAACGCAGCAATAAGTTTGCCCTTAAGGATACCCCTTTGGAAGTGGAAGCTGCGGAGGGCAGTCAGCTGGCTGAGCTTGGCTGTAACCTCCCAAGTGTCTCCCATATGGAGTGGCCTGATGTGAAGCGTCTGGAGGCTGCTCAGATTGCTGAGGCCATCTAGAGAGCCCTGAGCCATGGTGTTGTCATGGTACTTCTTCAGGGAGAGCTCAAGGAGATTGTCCCTGAGGTAAGACTTCAGCAGCGCATCCGACAACAGCGGATCCACCAACAAGTCAAGATCTGCACACCAAACAAGTGCTCTGGCTGCAGCCACGTTGACAGCATACGGGTCAAGCTTCCATTTTTTTGCATACTGACCTGTTGACCAAAAGCTAAGCTTCAGCTGAACCCCCTTGTGTCGCAGTTGTCCCATAAGGTAAGGCAGTTGCTGCTTGTAAAAGAAGCCAGACTCAGTGTAATCAGCCACGTTGGCATCGCGCCACGGGCCGCTATTGATCAGCAACAGCTGTATCCCAGAGGCTCTCCTTGCAAGCCAGTCTGCGATTCTCCACAATTCTCGCTCTCGCTGTGTCGTTAAGCTAGAAGCTGTCAAGTCCAGCTCGCAATCTTGCCAAAGATATGGGATCAAGGGATGACGCAAAATCCTGTTCCACCTCTTGCTGACGCTATGAGCTGCAGCTTTGGTAGCAAAAGGAAGTAACCGTAATACTTGACTCAAAAGCTCGTCAGGGAGGCTATTCATGTGGCCAGGTCTTGCACATCGCTTTGCCGTCGCAGGCTCTCCCATATCTACGTTGTAACACGCGCCGTGAGTACTTGTTGCACTGCTACCAACAGCTAAATCCGACAAGGATCTGAAGAAGAAGAAGGATTTTACAAGTTTCTGCCAGCCAACACAGCCGATCGCTTGTGCCAATCATGGCAATCATGTTCAATTCATCATGAAATCTAGACAGTCTACTACGTAGCGGAAGACCCCGACATGATCAGGCTGTGCGAAAAATGACCTGGACAAGGATCTCTAGGGCTCACGTAAGGGTTTGTAACTGAGATGGCACGGTTTTAGCCTCGTAAGCCACAATACAGATATTAAGGCCCTTTCCATCCTTGTCAAAATTTGACGTCTTTCAACACTTAGCACCTTGTGACACATCCGTCCTTGAACAACTTTCTGTTTGTGCATTCATTGAAGTTGAGTCAGGCTAATCTGCTGAACAAATGTATTGAAATATATTTGCTGCAAGTATAATGACATGACACACCTGGCATGTGCTGCCAAACGGAGTTTCACACCCTTGTACTTGGGTAGCTCTACTAACAGGTCTACTCTCGCACTACAACCACGATGACGTAATGGACTCTGACTTCTGCTCCTAATGTGTGTGCAAACAATCAAGCTACTCTACCAGCATCCAGGGGGGCCTCATCTGAGGTGGCACATATGCAATGTTGGGGTTCTGAGGCAGGTGAGGGAGCACTCCAACAGCCTGTTGAGGCCACGCAAGCTGCTGCTGATGCATCTGCTGCCGATGCATCTGGTGCTGATGCATCTGCTGCTGCTGCTGCTGCTGCATATGTTGCTGCTGCATCTGCTGCTGCATGTGATGCAGCGGCACATGCTGTTGCTGTTGCATTTGCTGAGGCATCTGATGCCATGGTATGTGATGCTGAGGCATGAGTGGCGGAGGCCGGACAGACTGGCGGCGAGTCCCAAGGCGTGGAGCACTGGCAGAAAACCAGCCTGTACCATTGGGTGGTGCCCAGTTGAGCCATTCAGCACGCACCAGCACTCGCAATGCTGGAGGCACCTTGTTCCAGCTTTCATGGCCTTTGGCTCCAGGCACAAAGAAGCCCCTGCATGTACAGTACTTGTGTGTGCAAATTGCATGCAGAGCAAGCACAGCATCCATGGCTGCAGTTCTCTTCCTGACACCTGACTTACTCACACTGGTTGCTGTGCAGGTCACAGAATGACAGAGCAGCTCAGGAATTCAGCAAACACCTTGGAGTCAGCTGACACATGATGCCGGTAACCTGGTGATACTAAATCAGACCAGCCAAGTTTGATTGAGATGCTGCTGCAGTGGAACAAGCAAACCCCAGAAAACCAAGACATCAAATAGCTGAGGCTAGGTACCAAGGTAAAGCGGCATGGCTCACATGCCCAAAATGCCTGGCGCTGCGTACAGTCAACAGGGTTCACACAAGATGCAATGACTAATTCAACACACAGGACTGGGATGAGTGATGCACCTGCCAGCCATAGTGGTCTGGTCCTCATACATGACTCTGTAGCCATCAGGGATGGGGGTGTCTGGGGGCACGATGAGAACAATGACGCGGGGTGAGTGGGCTCTTGCAGCATGCATCACAAACTTTCTGGCCAGGGCATTGTTCTTGCCAAAGGGAGGGTTCAAGCCAATGACAAGATGCTGTCCACGAGGCAGCACGCCTGCACAATCATGAACACATCTCAGGACAGTCAGATAGTTTCTGCTTTGCTCGCTGCATGGGTAAGAGCTGGAGCTGATACAGGCACAGCTTTACTGGGGCCAGTTGGGGGGGCAGGGGAAGGGGGCTGTTTATGTATGGAAATTTGATGATACTGGTAGCCAAGTGAAACATGATTGTTGTGTTACTGCTATGCCCTAAGCTGGGCCTCCAGTCAACCCCTGTGATTCAGCAATGTTTGCTGCAAACTTAGTGATGTTTCTTGCCAGCAGAAAGCCTTCAACCTTGTGGGAGGTGTACTAAGCCTATAAGCACGTATGCAACAACTGTAGTTCTGGTCCTGAGGCCTAAACTGGCTTGTGCCAGATCAACCTGGCGTCAACCTGGCATGATCTGCAGGACACATATGTTGCCACAGGCTGTCTCACATCATGTGTGGTCCGTGCACAGCCGGTCAGAACACAAGACCGGTTCGCCAAAGCAGCCTCTTGCAATGCCTGGTGAAGAAAGGTTGTTTGGCTGCTGACCTGGGTGAGTGTCCAGCCAGCTAGTGCGCTCAAAGTCCTCCATGTTCTGGCTGGTGATGATGTCATATGCCTTGCCCTTCAGGGACAGCCCCTGCTTTCTGCCCTCCTGTTTGACCAGAGGCACAAAGGCATTGGCTCCACAGCTGAAGTCCACCACAGTGTCCCCATCGTGCAGGTAGAAGCTGAGCAGCTGAGCCACCTGCTCCAGCAGATGCAGCTTGGTGAAGTGACGCCCATAGCTGCTATACCTGCACCACAACACACCGCTTCCTGCATCGCTGAATACCAGTAAGAATAACAATAATAATAATTGTGATTATTTACAGGCGTTCCAGGTAATCATTCTTGCCAGGTACCTACTAGGTGTGCCTAAACCCTAGTCCTGTGAGCCAACATGCACTACCATGAGACACTAATTGCACCCAAGGGGTGTGCGGTGACAGGGCGAGTGCCATAGATGCATTTGCGAGGCAGAAAAACCATTGCTTGCATTACTGCTTTTCTCAATTTCAGCTGAGAAGCCACTGCTGGAGGCCGCTGACCCTGGGCCACATCCCTAGCTGCGTTCATTTATGGATGCAGCAACTTGATCAAGTCACAGTGCGCAGTATCAGCCGTGGGGATCATGTGTTGTAGGGCTGTTGTGAGCTGCGCTCAGGGCTCGTGACCATTGATCTAGCACAGGCCTCAAGCATGAGATGGATTGTCTGCGTATTGGATTGTGCTAGCAGCATATCAAAGTGCTGGCTGCTTCATTCCAAAAGTTGATGAATTACAATCGCGCTTTGACAGTGAGTTGCAAGGCTAGAGTCATATGGCAGGTGTACCTGTTACCATGCAGGTAGGGGGCCAGCACCATGGTCAGGTTGTCCTCATGCATCAGCATCTCCAAGGCGATGCTCTTGTCCACAAAGATGCTGGCCCTGGAAGGGTTAGCCCTGGCATTAGCCACAGCTATCTCAGCCACCTGTAGGCGCTCCTGCAAGGGAAGCACGACCATGTGAGTCACTACCTGTGGTAAGAATTGAAGGGAGACCAAATGATAATAATAATAATAATAATAATAACAAATAATAACAATGCTTTCCAGCTCATGATGAGCTAGGTACGTGCGGGACAAGTCTTGTCTGTTGTGGAGACCAAAGCGATATGGTATGTAGCCTCTTATCATTTGCAATCATCAAAGACATGCAGAATGTGGCCTGCAGCTGCTGCAGGATATCCAGGCTGCAATGGGGCTTGCAGCTGGTGAGGGAGGGAGCCACCCTGACCAGGTGGTGGCAGCAGCAGGGCAGTGAGCTGCAGAGCCAAGGGCACACTCATGCAGGTGTTGGTGTCAGGTAACAACAGCATGCTGGCTGCAGAAAACCCAAGCCTAGAAGCGGACCAAGCAGCAAGCAAGGCAGTGTGAGCGTGTATTGGCAGGTCAGAGGATGGTGGGATGTGTGGCAAGCAAATGTCTCCAATTTCACATTTTAGAAGGAAGAATAAGCAGACAACCAAAGTACATCTGCATGCATGATTCACATGGAATGCAGCTTGTCGTTGCAGTGTCAGCAATGTAGAGAACAAAGCACTCCAGTGACTGCCTGTGTCAGAAGAAACTAGCATAACAGGCTATGGTCCAAAGCTGGAAGCATGCTTACAATTCAATGGAGGCTGACTCATATAACATGTTGGCTGTAGTTCGTACACTCTCTGGTGAACCAGGTGCAGGATGCAGGTTACGATCACCTCTGTCACAGATGTCTTGCTAGGATGACTGTAAGGCTCAGGCTGACGCGTCTTCTTCTTCACCATATCCAGTGTCACGCTGCCCTTGTGTGCATTGATGAGGGACTGAACCCTCTTGGCTGCCTCCTTCTTGCGCTCCACTAGGCTCATGCTCTTCAGCTGCCTGGCATACGCTGTGGTGAGATCCCACACCCCTGCAAGCAGCCGCTCTTGTGTCATGGGATGCCTTTTCAGTGGTTGCACAGTGGTTTTGCACACAGGCTACCTGGCAGTTGCCTATAGTCAAAATGCTACATTGTGTTGCCTGGCAGGCAGAGTCTGTCCTTCCCAAGATGCAGCGCTTGTGCGACACAGCAACCACGGATTTGAATCACAGATCGTTGCTGATGCCAGCAAGCAAGGCATAAGCAACAGTACAGTTTGGATAGGTATGAAGGTGGAGACAAATCAAGCAACATCATTGTTGCCGGGCAGGGCAGCAATGTACACTCTTGTGTCAGCTTGGGTGGAGATCGCACTAGAAGGTGGTGGAGGCGGCGCAGCTTCAACAGCTGCTGCATCTGGCGCTTGCCCAGAATCGGCTGCACCACTGGCTGCATGTCCAACCTGAGCCTTCTCTGCAGCAGTCCCTGCTTGCACACTGGTTGCAGCTGCCTCAGCCCCAGTCACAACAGCACCTGGTGCAGCTGCCTTGGCAGCTTGAGGTGCAGGCCTTGCAGCAGTTGTCTTGGCAGCTGGATGTGCAGCCCTTGCAGCAGCTGAGGCTGATGCCTCGGGCTCATCGACGTCAGGAGCAGGTGGGAAATCATCTCCAATTTCCACATCACCCACATCCTCCTGCTGGACAATCTGGACTGGCGAGGACCGGTCTGAGAGTGTCTGAGGCTCTGCACTGCAGGCAGGTGATGCAGCAGATGGCGAGCTGCTTGCAGCTGGCTTGCCTGCTGATGTGCTACAAGAAGCAGCAGCAGCAGGTGCCTCAGCAGCCCTGGCAGCTACTGGCCTGGTGACTGCTTGCTCCTTGACTGCATGAGTGGAGTGCAGGACAGCTGGGACACTGACAGGTTGGCCTGCTTCAGTTCCTGCCTTGCTTACAGCCTGCAAGCGCAAGTTGAAGCTGCTCAGCGAACGGCGACGGCCCTTATCAGCCATTTGCAGCACAGCAGAACTAGCTTGCCAAAAGACAGCACAATGCCTTTGTCCTGCTGCACTGCAAGTGCTCACCTCATTGGAGACTGTGTGAAGCAACAGCATCAGCAGCTACTGACATGCATGACTTGCATAAGTGAAAGGTGAGATGCTGGCTATGACGCACATACGGTCAGTCCTCAGCAAGTGATTGTCTGGAGTTCATCTGATGTCAATGATTGTGCAGAGCAGCAGCAAAGCTCACCTGCTTGCCAGAAGGCTTGCTCTGTGGTGCCACAGCCGGAGTCAATGCAGCACCTGGGCCTGCAGCTGATGCCCTGCCTGGCGTTGACAGTGGCAAGGTATCATGCTGTTTCACATTGCCTGTAGCTGCAGCAGCTGCTGCAGGAGCGGCAGCAGTTGCTCGTCTCTTCTTGGGCGGTAAGGTAGAGCGATCAGGCAGAAGAGGGCGTTTCCTGGCAGGTGGCGGCCCCATTGGCTCTTTCACAGCCGGCACTGTCTGTGCCAGTGTGCTGCTTGACACCGCTGGTGCATCCAGTCGTGCAGCACCAGTCCTTGCAGAGGAAGGAGTAGCAGACAGAGAGGCACTACTGCCACTGCCTTGAGACTTAGAGGCAGCAGTGGTGAAAGGAAGTGATGCCGGCAGGCTCTTGTTTCCTGATCCGACCATGCCTTGCCTAGCTGTGACTTGCTTCCCTGTATGCTGTGGTACCGAGCCCTGCTGGGTGCTGACCGGCTTGCCTGCATCCTGCCTTGCTGAGCCTTGCTTTGCAGCAACTGGCTGGTCTGGCCGCTGCCTTACGCCCTGCTTTCTTGCTATGTCCTGTTGAGCAGCAGCCTGCTTGGAGTTTGCATCTGCAGCTGCTGCCTGCTTGCCAGGAGCCTGCCTTGCTGTCGCGGACTTGTTGGCTGCTGCTTGATGCTGACCAGCAGGTTTGGCTGAGGTCTGCGGCCTGGGGGGCTTGGTGAGATGAGTGCCGGGCCTAGGCAAGGGCAAGGCGCTGGAAGCAGGCTCATCTTCTGAAGAGCGCCGCCGTCTGATTGCCAAGGGGACATCCTCATCCTCTGCCTACATGTTGAGCATGATGATTCAGGGCGTTGCTGTTCAACAGGTTGCTTGTGCAAAAAATGCTGTGTTGCACAACAGGCACATGCGGTGTTCATTGGAACATGTTGTTGGTCTATGGCAGAAGTGTAACATGCCGTATGTGACAGTTGTTTTTCGTATATTGCAATCATCATGCACTATCAGTGCACATGTCACAAAACACATCTCAACACAGAGCACTGTCACTGCACACATCCGCCTGTGCAGTCAAATGTCAGCTGTTGCTGACCTAGATGGCTGTCTGATGTGAGCATGGCCAAAAAGGTATGCTGAACATGTTTACCTGCTTTTGGACAATCTTGGAGGACTCAAGGAATGGAAAAGCACTGGCAAAGTGCTCCTTCCAGCGCTGCAGCAGTATAGGATGGAAGACAGGTCTGGCATGATCAGGAGTAGCATTGTCAATGGCTATCTTGTGCTGGATACAGTAGATGAGAGAGCGCTCCACCTCACCAATGCACTTGCCTGTACATTTGGCCAGAGTTTGTTAGATCAGTTCGTGGACCACAGAAGTATTTGCGGGGAGTGAGACAATGGTGTCACATAGTCTTCTGCACAAGTCTTACAACACATTACGCATATGCATAAGACTTACAACACATTATGCATCTGCATAAGTTGTACAACATTATGCATCTGCGTAAGTCTTACAACATTTATGCAGGTGCAGAAGGGTGAGCAAGAAACCACAAACTGAAGCAAAAGCTGTGGAACAGCTCACCATCCTCAAACTGAGCCATCCATATCCTCCTCTTCCAGTTGTCGTGTTTCCTGTCATCCGGAGGCTCAAGCAGGGTGGAGGGCATGCAGTGCTCATGAAACGCTTTTGGGCATCTGCGGCAGGGGACCAGCTCCCCCTTCACATCTGACTGGTCTTTACTACACTTTTTGCAGGTATGTAGCGGGCTGCAGCAGAGTGAAAATGCGTTGATAGTTGGGATGCACATCATAATGTGGTCCCAGCTCAAGCTGGACAGAAATGGCCTGATGCAAGTAACAGATCAGGTATGTAGTGGGCTGCAGCAGGTTGAAAACTGTGTTGATAGTTGGCATGCATGTTTGCTTCAGCTTATGATGTGGTCCCAGCTCAAGCTCGACAAAATTGGCCTGATGCAAGTGACAGATCAGGGAATGCAAGCAAAAGTTACAGCACATGCTGTCAAAGATATGGAGGATGACATTACGGTAGCAAGTGAGCATTTGGCCTGACCACTGTTCATATGGCAGCAGTGTGTCATGCACGATTGCACCTGCTGTCAGCGTGGTGTTTGCTGCACTTATTGCTGGTATGTAGCCTGTCAAAACTGGATCTGATGCAAGAAGCTACTCAGGACTGTGAGGGTCGGGCCTTGAGGGAAGAGACGGCAACATGCAAATGATTGTTTGCACTTGAATCATTTACTTGGGGCGATGCACCTCAGCTCAACTGTTAGAGCTGCAGACCAACGCCAGCAGAGGACTCAACATCATTTGCAGCTGCTTTGGCAGACTGCTGAAACGTTCCTCCCAGAATGCAGCAGAAGCCTGCAAACAAGGATGAAGAATGCTCACCAGAGGAAGCCTCTCTTCATGTCTTCTTGGGACTTCATACAGTCTGCATGGTAGAACCTGCCACATGCAGCCACCCCACACCTGTACCGGCATACCCACCAGTGTATGCTCACGAGCGCCATCACATTGTGCACACCACATGATGCAGCTTCACAGCTTATTGCCAGACGCAGATGCATCAATCAGATAATGCACATTGCTGGGGTCAGGCAGAACAGATCATGGACACGCAAGCTGAGACGGATTTGCACAAGGCCAAGAAGCCTTGCAGAGAAGCCTGGTGTACCTGAAGACAATGCTCTTGGCAAAGGGAGCGTTGGCAGGGTCAGCAGCATGCGCTTCAACCACACCTTCCTCCTTACAAAAGAAGCACTGATGCACTCCTGTCAGACAGTTGGGGCAATGGAACGTGTCCTTGGTATCCTTTAGGCGCTGATACAGGTCTAGGGGCATGCCGAGTGGGTTGCAATGGAATGGCTGCAGCTGTGGCTGAGAATGACTGACTTCTGCCTCATCAGCTGAGTCATCAGAATCTGTCGTGCTGTCCTCTTGTGCTGCCTTCTCCACACCACAGTGGAATGCACGCATGCATGACCCATCGCACCACATGATGTCACCTGAAAAGCCAGCTTCGTAGTGAAAGGAGAGGCATAACGAGTTGATGACAGTATACAACATGCTTAGAAGTAAACCATTTAAGCTGAAGTGTTTGCCGCGTTGCAGTACATCTGAGCTCTGTTATACTGCAGCAAGGCTGCAGCTTGGCTAGCTAAGTTTTAGGAGCAGCTGGAGCTAGCATAACTGTCAAGTCGCCTTGCAATCTACAACATACCTCCATCATCACACTGGATACATGCAGGGTCATTGGCACGGTCATCCGCTCGCTCCTCAAATGCATCCTGTTCGTCAGACTGTTGATCTGACGCTTCAGTGTGCAGCTCGAGAGGTTCAAACGCATCTGAATCATCGTCGTCCAAGGTGTCAAGAGACTTGTCTACGTTTTGCTGTGGTTTGGAAAACCTGGCCTGGGTGCCTTCTTGCAGACTTGCAGTGGCCTTAGTGTGTTGAATAATCTGATCACCAGACTCTCGAACATGAAGGTTGACATTACCGCTTTCCAAGCCCTGTAAACAAGGGGCTCGTGTAAACAATCCCAGTGCTTACAATTGTTGACCAGGAAAGGAAGAAACTGACGGTGCCTTGCCTTTCTTTTCTTCTGAGAGGGTTCGGGGCCCACAGCTGGCTCTGCTGCTGTACTTGCCGATGCGAGCCCAGCGGCAGGGGTTGCAGCGTCACCAGCTTTGCGGAGCCGCTTCAGGGGCATAAGTCAAAGTTTACAAGCGGAGTAACTGTCAAGTGCACTGGCAACCGAGATCGACGGTGTCGTTGCTGGTGACGGTGCGCTTCGAAGCGCTTTTTGAAAGCGCGAGCAAGCCTGACAACGACACTGTCATCGGACAAGGTGCAGGTCAAACAGCGCAGACAGTATGTCGTTGTTTGATGCTCGCTGTTTGGCGCTGACTCACAGACAGATAAGTTCTGCATCAGGCCTAGCTAGGCACCACAGGCAGTCCCAGCAAGTGTGCAGTGCATGCATGCCTGCGCAAGCCCATGCATACAAAGCTGCGCTGATGATGATGGATGGTCCTGATCAACATAGGTGTTCAATCAATAAAGCAACATTTACTGTTGAACATTATTGTTCAACGGTTGTTCCCATATGCATGCATAATCTTGCTCAAGATTTCTGATTAAACTGCACTAGCAGCTACACCAACGAGCAGTTGCAGCAGTACACTAACTCAGGCGAGCAGCTATGCAAGGTCAACTGTATTACTGCTAGCCTACATGTTGATGCCTTTGCTGCAAGCCTACAGTCCTTGCAAGATCCCCTGGAAAGACAATGCTTGTTGCACAGCACAGCAAAGCTGCCAGATTCCAAGCAGCAAAGTTGGGCAGAAAACACTGAAGTCTGGAAGAGGGCCATCTAAAATCAGGTGTTGTAGCAACCTACATCCTGCTGCTGACGGCAAGCAGCAACAAGATGTAATATCTGGAACATCAACTACCACTCAAAACCGTTCAAGCCTCCATCAATGCCTCTTGGCAACAAGGACTTGACTACACAAAATTTGGATTCACGTGACTTGAAGCAACACATACTGGGACATTTGCACAGTCACCACAACTTAGGTTCCGTGACAAAAGATTTCAGCATCTCCTCTGAAGTCACCATGGGATGCTTAGGGGCCTGCAGAAGTACAAAATATATTCCAAATTGACCAAGCTAGATGCCACGGCTATTCAGCAGCCCAAGCAGGGCAATACCTTGATGCCATGTTGTGTCCACTTCCGGACATAGTGGTCCTCTATTCGCCGCGCCTGCACAACATCTAGCTTGTTACCATGTGAGAACGGTCACTACACAGCAGCAACAGCAGCAGGTGAGAGACGTTGCAGTAACATCTTGCAGCAGCTGACCAGAAGAACAGCAGATGGTTCGCCCTCCAGCGTCAAGGGGGCAGGCCTTATGGTAAATAACCCATTGCGGTTGCCATACACTATATCAGTCAGGTAACGGTCCCCGATCATGACCAGCTCCTCAGCCTTGCAACTGCAGGCAAGTCAAAAGCAGATCATGGCAGCTGAAGCTGACAGCAACAGTTGCCTTTTGGTGAGTTGGTGGACAGTTATGCTTCTGATATATTCTCTGTTGTTGAGCTAGATGATGTTATGACTGAGGGGTAAACCCAACCTGAAATGCTTTTCAAGGTCTACTGCATCACCAGCTGGCTTCTTTGTGATATGCCTGACCACACGAATGCCTAATGCTTTCTCCATGGAAGCCGCCTCCTCACCTGCACTGAACATCAAATTTGGCTTTGCAGTATGCCTGAGCCAAAACCTCACAACTTGCCCAGGCATCTGCTGATTGTGTGGCATCAGAACAGCAGTCATGACATGTCAGCAGTGTACAGCTGCTTGGTGTAATTGCAATGCTTCTCTTTGGGTCTGTAAAATCATGCATGCCCGGCCAAGTTTTTTCATGACAGAAGGTATGAAGAAGTTATGGAGGTTGGGGGCTAGTGGTGACTCGCAAGTGTCAGCTGATGCAAGGGAAAGGTATGCATGAAGGCTGATGTTGATTGCCATAAGCAAGGCTGCCAGCAAGTAACATGCTGACCTTTGGGATCAAACTCCTGGAGGCCAGCCGAATTGCTCAAAAGAGCAACATGACCATCAAAAGCATCCATACACTGCTTCATTGAGCCCGTCAAGGGCTCATGTATGCCCAAGGCATATGGCTCTGTTAGGGTGTTGTCCTTGTCAAAGACACAGCCTTTGAAACCAGCAGCTTTCAATGCATGCCAATCAACCCATCTGATATCAGGTACAGTCACATGGGCCATACTCAACTCAGGGTGTCCCTGCATAGCATGATATTCGAGGTGAGCGGCAAGCCTGTCTTGGGCTGCAGTATGTGAGGAAGATTGCATGAACATCAGTTTTTGCCACTGAGCTTTGCTGTGGTGAGCCAGTCTAAGTGAAATTCAGAAAAAACGTGCATCATGACATGGAGTGGTGTAGGTGCTAGGAGTTGGTTGCTCGCAGGATGTCCTTACCCCAATGATGTAAGCAAAGAGACGAATGCCATCAGCATTAAAGTTTTGGCTCATTTTCTGCCACCATTTCATGACGTGCTGCAATCAGCAATCGAGACTGCTCAAAACATGAGAGGGAAACACCAGGATGGATGCATGCAAGTTTGGCCAACAATGCCATACATGAACGTACCTTGGGTTTGTAAGACTTTGGTAGTATTGTGCTGCAATATGCACTTTGTTTGGCCTGTGTAGTTGCAATAGATGTTGACGGCTATTGCTGAAACTGATTGCACTGCGCTAGCTGTGCAATAGCCACCTGTCGGTACGAGCGTGATGGCCTCTTGCCAAGCTGAAACTTGTCAGCAGCAATGGACGCTGCAAAGAAGCTTTGGTGGCGCAGGGGCGAGCCCCGCATTGCCATCGTGGTAGCTCCAACTCTCACAGCTTTGGTTCATCTCATGCAGCAGCCACTCAATTTACGCCTGGCGTGAAGCGCCTACGCTTGCTGCAGTTTTAGGTGAGACAGCTGCAGTCAAATTCCTAGGGCTATCTGTGCTGACTCGAATTCCTTTGTTGTAGGTTTGCAATTTATGAGAAGCATCTGGCGTTGGCATATCATTGTGCCATCAGCTCCGTTCTAAATACCAGGACTTTGTATTTGTGCGGCATGAGGTTTGCTTGCCTCATAGTATGCCCCAGGTGAAACCACAGCGGGGCGCGCGGGATCCATCCTACCCTCCTCCAGGGCAGTTTCAAGCGCCAGCAGCTTACAAATCGGCAAGATCTCGGCCTGTTCGTGCTAACGCAAGAACCTGGGTCAGGCCTCAATCATCAGAGCAGAGCACTCGTGCTAGCGACCCGATTCCGGCTCCTATACAAGTTGCTCAGCAGGCCGTTGGAAGCTTTATTTCCTCTTTGTCAAAATCTGTCCAAGTCAACCAGACAGGTGTTGCATCAGCTTCATCGCAGCAGGCGTCATATGTGAGTAGCAAAAGAAACACGCTTACAAGGGTTCAGCCGGGTTTTGCCAGCAACTCAGTTCCCAAGTCTGGCCCAACTTCACAAAGCGTGAGCCAGGCAACCAGAAGACTCATTCATCAAGGTCGATACAAGTTAATACAACAGCCACAGCAAACAAGTCGTCCACAGGCAGGCCTCCGTTCAACCCCAACTGCTCTACAGCAGTACAGACACTTTGTCAGTACACAAAGCAGGAAACGCGCTGCAACAAGTGTCTGTGCCCCGGCAGCCAAAAGAGCCAACATATGGGTTCGCAGTGGTGGCCCATCAGCGGCAGTGGCGTCAAAAATGGCAACTGCAAGCACGAGTAGCTCTAATTCAAGTCCTGCCAGCTATGTGAGGTCTACACACAGCCGTAAACTGCAGCTTGTGCGGCGATGCCCGTCAAATGCCCTGACTGTTCCAGTAACGCCAGTGTCAAGGCTGCAGTCCAGGGGGACAGTATTGGCAAAACATTTGCTCTCTGTTCGCTCGCTGAAAAGGGCAAGATGCCCTGCCCTGAATGTGAGGCAAGCTGGCATCGCTAAACCTGGGAAGCTGCAGCGCATTGATGGTGTTTTGTATAAAGTTGGTGGGTCTGGGCTTGGAAGATCCTTGCAGCGGCAGGTCACACCTAAGGGTGTCAGACCTTTGCTTTCTCCCGAGGTCAGAATATGTCATGTTGACAGCTGTGCTTCAGCTATCTTGCATGTTTGACATCTGTTCAATGTTTGTGTTGCGCCATGCGGTTCAACAGTGTACAGTCAGTGTCAGCAAGGCTGATCTTCACCTAGTAGTCTGTTTCAGGGCGCATATGTACGTCAGGGTAAGCATCTGATCTTGAGGTCTATGCTGACAACACCTAAAGCTGTAATCCAAAGAGTCAGCACAGCAAGAAGCCGACCAAGCAGCAGGGCAGCATCAGCAAACATCTCTGCCCGACAGAAACTTGCTGCTGCTCGCATGAGGCGCCCTAGCAGACTCAGCAAGAGCAGCAAGCCTGCGCAGACCCACTGCCTGGTGTTTTGCAGGCAAGCTTTGCAGCTGAAACCTGCATGTCTGGCATCAACCTTGACTCTGTCAAGGCAAATGTGGTGTAGCTCATGACTTAAAAAGGATGCCCACATCTGTGCTGACACAGGCAGGCGTCATGTGGCTGTTTTGCTGGGTGAAAGCACTGCAGCAGGGTGTGTGAGCTTGTGTGGTGTTCAGGACTGGAGGGTGCAGGGAACACCAGGCTGGCAAGTGTCACTTGGTGCATGATCCTGCAACTG
>JAABUK010000506.1_pt1 | contig 80797 bp, 66 predicted proteins | sample 5559141 | NCBI WGS metagenome assembly JAABUK01 (sample SAMN10711869, study PRJNA513367) | rock metagenome | isolation source: Antarctica rocks | place: Antarctica: Victoria Land, Pudding Butte nord | collected 2016-01-03
AAGTGGCCGCCTGGCAAGAGGAGCGCAATGCCAGCCGCGTCACGATTGACTGGCGGTTCACGACCGAGGATGCCCGCATCAAATTGAAGCGGCTCTACCCAACTGTCCTACCAGGTTAGACTACTAGTTCAGAATCGTCCCAAGAACCATCCTGTCCCATCTCAGACATCAAAACACCAAGTGCATCAATGACCTTCGCCTCGGACCAAAACTTCTTAACCAAATCCGTTTCGTACCGTTCATACCACAGCTCTGCAATCCCCTTTTTGGCTTCACTTACCCCGTTGCGTCGCTTGCTTGCTGTTTCCATGTTCGGTGTTTCAACTCCTTGTGATTGACTGTGAAAATAATACCCTAAGCAAAATCGGCAGATATAGACGGCTCATAGTGCCGGAAATGGGTCTGTCATAATATCCACAGATGACAATGAAAGGCAGAACGAGAATGAACAAAGCCAACATCAACGGTGAAATTGACCCGCGCTGGATCACCTTTTGGGGGAGGGTCCGCGCCGCCGCTGAGGAACTGCGACAGCTTGACGCCGCGCAGATCGACACCGAGAACCGTTAAAGGAGTATGAAGATGACAGCCACCATGATCAACCTTTCGCCCGGAAGTCTCGACCCGCGCCGTCCCTGGCCGCCCCGGATTTTTCAGGAGACGCCCCTGCACCATCCAGAGCCGTTAAGTATTACTGGGGCGCAAAAGCCACTTGGCGGCATCGCAGGTGCAGAGAGGGGTGAGGTTTGATGCTCCTTGACTACCTTGTGTTCAATGCGCCTGTTTCCACGGCCAAGTGCCTGCTGGACACTCTGCCTGGCCCGTGGAGCAGCAAAGCCTCGCCCACCGTTGCCTACCAGCAAATACAGCGATGCGGCGGTGTGTCCCTGTCAATACCAACGCACCAAGCCGCTCCCATTCATGTCAACGTCACCGGCAAAGGCTGCCGTGAACTGGAAGCGGCGGGCATGACAGATTGGCGGGCAGTCATCGGTGGCCTGCTGGATGGCGGGGCAAAGTTCTCGCGCATTGACTTTGCCTTAGACGACCATCCTGCGAACGGCGAAACGGGCCTGCTCGACCTCGATGAGATGATTGCTGCCTGTCAGGGCAGGAGGGCGGTTTTGCATTACCGCAGCATTGATCTCCATCCCAAGCTGGACCCTATAACGGGGACTGTTATCGGGCGTGGCATCAGCTTTGGCAATCGGCAGTCGGATACTTGCATCAGGATTTACGACAAGGCGCTCCAACTGGGTGTACCCGGCCACTGGATTAGGGTGGAGCTGGAGGCGCACGGACAACGGGCACAGGCACTTGCTAAATCACTTGTCAAGACTGGTGCGGGCATCGTGCCATCGGTTCTGCTGGGTTATCTGGACTTCAAGGAGGCCGGGCAAACGAGCAGGCGTAGTCGTCAAAAATCGTGGGCAAAGTGGACCGAGTTTCTGGGCACGACCCAGCGCTGCCGATTGGAAGTTGCCCCGCGTAACGTGAGCCGAGATAATACTTACCACTGGCTGATTCGTCATGTGTCCCCGTCGTTCGCCCGTCTGCATGACGGCGGAATGGGAGAAAAATTGGTACAGGAGATGCTGACCGAAGGACGAATGAAGCTGCAATCCAGAGCGATCCGTTCACCAAAAGGGCTGTAGCAAAGCGCCGTAGAAGCGGTGCAACCGCCAAAGTGTAACACACTCCAAGCGCGTTATCAAGTTAATCAAAAGGAAGATGATGGGACTAGAACAAAGGCGCGGCAGCTTCTACTACACACGCTCTCGGCGAGTCAACGGCAAGGTCACACGCGAATATGTCGGCAGCGGTCAATTCGCTCTGCTTGCCTTCGAAATGGAGCAAGCCGACTGGCTGCTCGAAAAACTCCGTCGCCTCGAAGAGCAAGAACTTTGGCGGCAGGAACGGGAGGCTGAAGACGCGCTGGCTCAGGCGGTTAGGACCGCTTGCCAGGAGGGAGAAGCTGCTTTCCGTGCGTTTATGGAGGCGGCAGGCTATCATCAGCACCAACGCGGTGCGTGGCGCAAGAAGCGACAACAGGAATCGGAGCAACTAGGAGAACACAATGAAAACTGAACCACAACCCGAAGACATTGCACAGCCTGATAGGCTTGCACAGATGATGACCACTCTGCTCAACAGCGACCTCCCCCCGGAGTGGCGTGAGGGGCTGAAACTTTTGCAGCGGGGCTTTGCAGGTGAACCGGGGGCCACTGATACCGCTTTATTGGCACTCTCGCGCCTCAAAGAAGCTGGACCGACTGGGCTGGCTGCACCTACACTTGCGGATCAGTGCGCGGACCCTGTGGAGCTTGCCCGCAAGGCACTGTTGAAGGCGGTTCACGGCGACCAGAAGCTGTTTCAGAACATGGGCCGCGACATCTTAGAGGCCAAAGAGCGAGAACTGGCAGGACCCAAGCCGACGCCGATTGAGCGGATGCTGGCCCAGCAGGCCGCCCTGTGCGAGATGCAACTGTGCCACTTCGAGCAGAAGTACGCCCGTCGCTTGAACGCACAGCCGGATTCGACGCTGGGCATTGCCCAGGCAGAGTTCTACCATCGGCAGGTAGCCCGCGCTCAGGCCCGGTTTCAGTCCGCGCTCAAATGTCTCGCGCAGGTGCGCCGCCTTCAGTTGCCAACAGTTCAGGTCAACGTCGCAAACAGGCAAATCAATGTTGGTTCCGGTCAGGTGCAGGCAGGCCAGGCACAGGTGAACGTTCTCGCAGAACCGGCAGAAGAAGAGTAAGAAGGTGGGCGACTATGCGGGGGTGGGGCTGCGGAAGGGACTATGAACGGGGCTGCGTGGGTTTCGGGTGGCAGTGCTGTGCAAGGCGCTGACGCCTGAGCAATAGCAGGAACGAGCCAAAAGGCAGTGCCGGGGTATGAATGGGAAACTTTGTTATGATCACAATACTATGATCACAATTTGAGTGATGTAGAACCTGCCGGTAATCCGGTCAACAACGAATCGCGCCGAAGCGAACAGGTTCCACATTCACCCAAAGATAAGGCTTGCCGGTATCTCCAACCTTGTGCCGCCGAAACGGTCAAGCGTCTGGCCTGCAACAAGCCCCACAGTTGTTATACCCCAAAGAACGGGATACGGAGGTAAGAGGGCTGCCGGTCTATCGAGTATGGCATCTGCGGGCGCGTGACACACGGGAGAAGGTGCATAAACGCCTTGCACAGCCCTCAGAGCCAGCCGGGTATATTGAGTGCCGGTGGTCACGCCGCCGCCACTTTCCTACAAGCTGGCTCCGAGTTCATTGTACCTTTGTTTTCACCGCAAAGTGTCTGAGTGCAAGGCGTGATCTTAGGGTGTCTCATCACTATTTGGTGAGTATCTTTTGCTTTGATTTCTTTTGATTATGTGAGGCTAGGTTGAATATCAAGGGGCATTTCACCAGAGTAGAATGCTTGATTTTATGGCACTTGATTCTTTTTTAATCAAGTCGTTTTTCAAGATTATTCGGGTTTTAATCAAGTCGGTTTCAAGTTTAATCAAACCGTTTTTCATATCTACGACGGGTCGCGCCGAAGCGAGCAGGCTCCGACATCATTGTACCTAGTCCCGCAAAGATTACAGCAAGACGACAGCAGAATTACGGCATCATAGCTTCGGGGAGCATTCATTTTCGGTTTCCGGGGAAGGGATGGTTGCAAAAACTTTGGGGGTGCGGCCTGGCCCGCGCCGGATTATAGTGCGCTTGACGCCACCGTAGCTTCCGGGCTGATAAGCGTCCACATCAACGGGGCGCAGGGCAACGCGGTCCAGAACCCGCACAGAGGGCAATACACCCCGCTCAATAGCCTTGTAGATGGCCTGCACTGTCACGCCTTTGTGTTTCGCTGCTTGCTGGGGAGTTATGTAATCGGTCATTGAGCTGCCTCTAATTATCAGATTTGCATTGTTTACAACTGAATACATTATACAACATCATAAGTGTTATCTACTCAACAAAATCAATGTTTAATGTGGTATACTTAATATATGGAAACCAGAAAGGCAGAGAAATGAACTCCTTTGACAGCCAGCCGCGCAACGCAGTGATCTACACTCGCGTCAGTACCTCCGAACAAGTTGATAACGGGACCAGCCTAGAGTCTCAAAAAGAAGCCTGCCTCCGTGAAGCCGAGCTGAGGGGCTTGAACGTCGTAGATTACTGCGAAGACGCTGGAATTACCGGTTCACGTTATTACACGCGGGCAGGAATGAAACGCGCTCTGATGTTGCTTGAAACGGGAAAAGCCTCTGTTTTAATAGCCACAAAGATAGATCGCATTGGCCGTACCGCCCGAATTATATTGGATATTGCGGATCGCGTCGAAAGAGTCGATGGCGAACTTATCACTAGCGATGTGCAATTTGATAGAACGCCTACAGGGAGGTTTATGCGTACTGTTTGGGCAGCGATAGCCGAGATGGAACGGGAGGTGATCAGAGAACGCACGGTTGGCGGCAAACGCAAACGGGCAGAACAGGGGCAGCAACCCCAGCGCAGTCGTCCGCCCTATGGCTACAAGATTGTCAGTAATGCTGAAGTCGAATGTGGTCTTTTCCCTGCCTCCGAACGGGGCCACTACATCATCGTAGAGGAAACAGCAACAGTCGTCCGGCGCATTTTTCACGAATACTGCTTCGAAGCCACAACACTTCCAAAGATCACCCGTGCCCTAAACAGTGAAGGTGTTCCCACTCCGGGGAACGGGCGGCTATGGCAGCACGCGACTATCAGACTTATCTTGATGAACCCAGTCTACAAAGGCGAAGCTGTCAGCGGCAGGCAGAAGTGCCACTCTGACGAAAAGCGTTTGGAACAAAAGCATAAATGGACTGGCCGTGCGATTACTACAACAGAAGTACGCCGCCTTGTACCAGAAGACAAATGGCTAAAATTGTCATCCCCGCCCCTTGTGGATGCTGAGGCATGGGAATTAGCCCAACAGCGGCTCGTGCAAAACCGGACCTTTCTGAAGGGAAACCCTCGACAAATCCGAATGCTTTCTGGCCGAACTGTCTGTCCTTATTGCGGGGCGCAGGGCGTCATTAAACAGCAGAAGGCTAACGGCAAGCAGTATCCCTATTTCATTTGCGGGGCACAGCGTAAAGCCTCTCAGTTGACCGGGGAGAAGCCCTGCAAAGGTGACTTGTACCCTGTGTCATCTGTGGAGGAAGCCGTTGTAAAGGTCGTGCAGGAAGCGTATCAGAATCCACACGCTCTTGCCGCTGTTCAGGTAGCCTATGATGCAAACGCGCTGGAACTTGCCCAAGACACAGACTCACTTCGCAAAGAACTTGTTCAGTTGGATATAGCCCTAGAAGCACTAAAGCGGGAAGAGATGGTAGCAGTGCGGGCACAGGTGGCTGGGATGAATGCCGGGGCTTCTGCGGATGTTTACAACGAATTGTTTGCTGGCATCGCTCTTCGCCGCAAAGATAATAAAGCACGGCAGGAACTTGTCAGCATAGCACTCGCAAGCAGCAAAGACGACCGCAAGAAGTCAAGTCAGGAAAATATCAGCCAGGCTGTTCAACAGGCTTTGGAGGATGCGTGGCGGGTGCTGTCTAGCCCGGACGTACCCGGCGCGACAAAGCGAGATATTCTGCTTCCCCTGGTAGAGCGCGTGGTGTTGCACAAAGACGGGGTCGAAGTGATCTTTGTCCCCGGCCTGTTTGATGAGGACGGGGGCAAAGATGCGCGTTCAAATTGTTATACGACTTGCATTGGCATCAACACACACAGGTAGTCGGCGTCGTCGGTGGGGCGGATGACGCCGGGGCGCAGGGGTTCGGTCAGCTCGATGTGGAGGCCCTCGGTGTCTAATACGTTCAGCACGTCGGCGAGGTACTTGGCGTTGAAGGCGATCTCGACCGGGCTGTCGTCGCCGGTGCGGGCGACTTCGACCTCTTCGTAGGCATTGCCGACGCTGCCGCTTTCGGCGGTGATGGTCAAGCGGTCGCCGTCTTCGGTGGTCCGCAGGACGACGCGGGAGGCGGAGTCGCGGGCGACAATGGCGGCCCGCTTGACGGCGGACGCCAGCGGGGCACGCTCCACAGTCAGGGTCTTCGTCGCCTGCGCCGGGATGACGCGCTCGTAGTTTGGGAACTGGCCCTCAATCAGCCGCGAAATCAAAGTGGTCTTGCTGCCCAGTTCGCTGTCCTTGTCGTCGCCCTTCGCATCTTCAATCTGGAACTGAATCTGGTTGCTGGACAGCGTCACCACCACTTCGCCTTCGTCGTTGCCGATAATTCGCAGCAGCTCGTTCATCGCCCGCGACGGCACAATGGCGCTGGCGCTGCCGGAACCTTCCTTGACGGGGCAGTCGCGGACGGCCAGCCGGTGCGTGTCGGTGGCAACAAGGCGCAGGCTGTCGCCCTGAAAGACGACCAGAACGCCCGTGAGAATGGCGCGGGTCTCGTCGGTGGACGTGGCGAAGATGGTCTGCTTGATGGCTTCTTTGAGGATTTCGCGGTCAATCACGAAGCGCGACTCTTCCTTGACCTGTGGCAGCAGCGGGAACTCGTCGGCGCTCAATCCGAGCAGCTTGTAGTTTGCTTTCAGGCAGCGCAGGTGCAGGGTGTTGGTCTCGTCTTCGACGGTCACGGACACGTCGGCATCGGGCATCGCGGCCAGCAGCTCGGTGAAGTTGCGGGCCGGGGCGGTCGCCGCGCCGTCTTCGGTGATGCCGACGCCGGGGAGGGTATGCTCCATCCACATTTCTAGGTCGGTTGCCATCATGGACACGCGGCCCTCTTTGGCGGCGATGCGGATATGGGTAAGAATGGGCAGCGACGACCGGGTGGCGACGGCCTTGCCGACGGTCTGAATGCCCTCGAACAGTTCTTTGCGGGGCGAGGTGGCCCGGAGCAGTCCGGGCGTAATTGTTTTGGCGGCCATTGTGTGTCTTCTCCTGTGGGGTCAAATTGGGCAAATTATCGGGCGCGGGCGGTGCGGGTCAATTCGGTTTCGGTCTCCTGCGCGTGTTCGCGCAGCAGGCGGTCCAAAGCGCGTTCGGCAAACCAGTCATCAGGCCGCTCGGCGGGGGCATCGCGGAGGCGTTGGCTGATTGCCCGCAATGCTTCCGCTTCGCGCACGGCGGCGGGGTCGGTTTCCAGCCGCGCCTGTAAAGCCAGAGGCAGGGCGTCGTCGGCGTAGAGGTCTATAAGTTCATCGCGCTCGTCAGGGGTCATTGTCAAATCCTCTTCTAAAACAAGCAGGGTGTCGCGGACGCCTTACCAGGGAGAGGCAACCACGGGCAGGCCCAGCGTTTCGGCCATGTCTTCCGCCGTTACCACCCCGCCGTATCCCCCAAGAGTTAGCCCGTAGCCAATGAATTTGCGCTTCTTAAACACTAGCATCACCGACTTTCTCGTCGTGCAGACACCGGCCATGTCGTCCAGCGTGCCCGTGCGCCGGTGACGCCAGAGCCACCCTTTTTCCCACCAGAGAGTGCGGTCCCCTGTGTTGATATGAAGCTCCTGCGGGGACAGCAGAAGGAGCGGCCCTATGGCGATGCTGCCGAAGAACCACGCCGCCTCAACAACCCCCGCTGGCTGATTGCTCACATTCACGAACAAAAACACCGGGAACAGCATCAGAAACAGAAAAAAACTGAAGCCAAAGGCAGCAAGGGACGCGGGCTGCCGGAATACCAACTCCTCGCCCCGCGTCTCTTTCAGCCAAAGTGACTGGCTCACCCCCACGAACCCAAAGGCAAACATACAAATGAAGCTGATCACTTCCATCAAAAGCACTACCGTAATAAGCAAGCTTGATGTCGTACTCATCGTAGGCTCTCCAGCGCCTCACGCAGGGCGCGGCGGGCGCGGCCCTGCAGCGATTTTGTCGCGGCGGGTGTGCGACCTAAAACCAAAGCCGCTTCGGCAGACGTCAGCCCCTGCAAATCGCAGAGCGTCAGCACGAGTTTGTGGTCGTCTGAGAGCGCGTCGAGCGCGGCGTCGAGGTCCGACACCGGCTCGGGGCCGGGAGCGAACAGCACCCAGTCCCCCCGCGCCGTCTCGGTCAGCCCCGACAGCGACAGTGTGGGCAGGCGCGGCTGACGCAGCCGTTCCAGGCATACCAGCCGGGCGATGCCGAGCAGCCATGTCTTGAAGCGGCTTTCGCCCCGGAACCGCCCGGCGCGAAGGGCGCGGCCTGCGCGGAGCCATGTTTCCGAGGCCGCTTCTTCGGCGTCCTCGCGGGTGGGCAGGAACCGCCGCGCAAAGGCATAAGTCGCTTCCAGATGCCGCCGGAACAGCGTTTCCAGCGCCCGCGTGTCCGCCTCGTCCGTGTAGCGCCCGGCCAGCCTTGCATCGTCTTCCCAGTCATGTGTCTGCTGTCTGCTCATATACTGTGTGTCGTTTTTGCGCCGAAACGCGCCGCGCCCGTGAAAAAATAATTGATCATTTTTGGGAACTTTCGTGCCCGGCACAGCGTTTCCGGGGGCGGAGGATACTTCCCATGAAACTGTCTCTGAAATTGTACGCTCGTTTAACGGCGGCCCTCAGCCTCGCCGCCCTGCTGCTGATGCCCGCCGCGTTCGCCCAGACCGCCGTGAAGGGCTACACCAAGAAGCTCAAAAGCGGCAAGACCGTCGCGGTGAAGGGCTACACCCGGACGCCCAAGATGGCCCCCAAAACCACCACAGTCAAAGGCTACACCAAGACCCTGAAGAACGGCAAAAAAGTGGCCGTCAAAGGCTATACCCGCACCAAAACGATGAAAACCGCGCCGATGGCCCCGAAGCCCGGCGGCAAGATGTAGTCGTCTTTGTTTAGTGTGACACAAAAACGGCCCGGCGCAGACCCTGAGGTCTGCGCCGGGCCGCTGTTTTGTGTCTGTGTGCTGCTTGTCCCCGTGTCTTACTCCACCTTTCGCTGCTTTTCTATAATCACATTGGTCAGCACCTCGGAGCCAACCCGGCCTTCTGGGCGCACCGTCCCCTTCAGGCCCACCTTGTCCCCCTCACGCGGCGCTCCGGCACGGCTGATCACCCAGGCCTGCCCTGTGCCGTCATTGACCCGGTACGCCGCGACATTGGTGATCCCAAGTGGCAGCTCGTAAACTTTGGTAACTTCGCCTGCCACCGTCACGTCCTTGTTGACAAAGGAGTTCGGGTTATTGCTGATGTCGCTGAGTTTGTCGGTATGCGGGTTGCAGCCTGCCAGCAGCGCCCCGCCGAGCAGAGCCGCCGCCAGCCAGAGGGATTTTATTCGTGTGTTGAGCATCTCAATTTGTTCTCCTGCGGCTCAGACGCGAAAGCCTGCGTCCGTGTTCCCCTGTGGAAATAATTTGCCGAATGTGAATCTCTGCGGGAAAAATGGAACTCTAGCTGTCTCTCAATGGTAAGGAAGGAACAAACCAAACCGAGGAGGCTTCATTTTATGAAGTTCATTTCTACGCTCGCCGCCGTTGCGGCTGTTGCCACACTGGTCGTCCCTGTCTTCGCCCAGACTTCGCCGATGATGCATGATACCATGCACAAGCCGATGATGCATAGCAAAATGATGAAGAAGCAGATGATGATGCATAAGAAAATGATGCACAAGAAGATGATGATGAAGCACGGTACCATGATGCACCACGGCGCGATGATGCACCATGATACTATGATGCACCATGATACTATGATGCACCATGATACTATGATGCACCATGACACCATGAAGAAGTAAGTGTTCTCAATCGCATACAAAATCGCTGCCCTAGCTGTCAAGTCGGGGCGGCGATTTTTTTGTGTTTGGCTGCCGAAAATAATTTAGAAAATTATTTTTCTGTGCCGGAACTTTCGACGCGGCAGAAACGCTTTTGTAGCTGAAATCTAAACCCAGGAGGCTTCATTCCATGAAGTTGATCACCAATCTCGTCGCCGTGGCAGCCGTCGCCACCCTCGTCGTCCCCGTCTTCGCCCAGACTTCCACCATGCACAAGCCCATGATGAAGAAGCCCACCATGAGCAAGCCCATGTCCAAGAGCGCCATGATGAAGAAGTCGATTGCCATGCACAAGAAGGGCACCATGATGCACAAAAAGGCCACCATGATGCAGGAAAAGTCCATGAAGATGAAGCCGATGACCCACAGCACCATGAAGCCGATGGCAAAGCCCATGATGAAGAAGCCCATGTAGTTTCGCTTGTGCGAAGCTATCGACGCTGATAAAACGCCGCCCCGGCCTGATAGCCGGAGCGGCGTTTTTCTCTGCCAGCGAGCCGGTCACTCCACCGTCACCGATTTTGCCAGGTTGCGCGGCTGGTCAAGCCGCTTGCAGCACGCGACGTTCCCCCACCTTTGCCTGTGTCACGACTGTCCCGCCTTGTATTGCCTGATACATCTCCGTTTGGAAAATGCTGTTTTTTCTGCTAGTTGAACCCTCTGCCTCCGAAATGCTATTGACAACAGCGCGAAGCCAGATCGAAACGGCCTCTTCCTGCTGTCGATACTCATTGCCAATAGCGATGTCTAAACAAGCCATCAATTCAGAGGTGGCATCGATAATATGCCGGGGTGGGGCGTTCGGCGCATCTTCTTGATCCCAAAGATAAAACGGCGCGGGAAATACGGCCAGCATAAAGTAAACGGAACTTGGAATGCCAGAATGCATGATGAGGTTTCGCCGAATGCGCGTTGCCCAGTCTTCAATCTTGGTAGCAATTTCATCGGGACGCGTTTTCACTTCTACAACAAGCTGCAAACGCTCCTTTTTGTCATAGACAGCAATATCATAGCGGCGCGTTATTCTTGCCCCCGGATTTTCCCATTCCCCCCACCGAATCATTTCTTCCAGGCAGCGGCGGCAGACGTCGATTTGCCTGCGACCGGGAGAACCCCAGACCGCCGTAATGGGAGCCGGTGTCAAAGCCATGCAAAAGGGTGTCTGAATTTCGCATTCGCCGATCATCACTATGCCGGATGGTTCGATTCTCATGGTTTGTCTCCTGTTATCGCCCTTGCTCATTCCCACCATTGAGCAAGGGCATATGCCTGCCACGCGGCAATCTGCACCCGTGCATCTTCTACTAAGTTCTTGCGATCCGTCGTACTGATCGGTAGCAGGAAAGAAGCGTGCAAACTTGCTTCCGCCTCGTCTAAAAAACCATCCGGTGGCGGGATGGGACGATTTATTCCCATCTCAAAACGCTGGGCATGAGCCAGTTCATGAGCAAGACACGCCATTTCAGACATGGCGCTTCGTGTATCTATTGCTGAACCTGGCACGGCATCCGCTCCCAGAAAAACAATGTTTTGTGTCTGAGAAAACCGTGTGCGTGAGTTGTGCTGAAACGCTTCCGAAGTCTCTAGGCGGCAACACTCATTGCCGCCCAGAACCTCCCAGATAATCTCGCACTGCTCAATCTGCCGCCGGGTCAGCCCCGTCTGGTTTCTGGAAGAAAGCATCTCAGGTGTATTACTCCACCGTCACCGATTTTGCCAGGTTGCGCGGCTGATCGATCTCCCGCCCTAAGTCGGCGGCGATGTAGTAGGCGAGAAGCTGCATCGGGATAATACTGAGAACGGGCATAAACGTGTCGTGGGTCGCCGGGATGCGCAGGACGCTTTCCACGAAGTTTTCGTTCAGCCCCTCGTCGCCCGCTTTGACAATGCCAATCGCCACGGCGTCACGGGCTTTGACTTCTTTGACATTGGACTGCACTTTGTCGTACAGCGCGGACTGCGTCGCCAGGCACACCACCGAGACGCCCGGCTCGACCAGTGCCAGCGGGCCGTGCTTCAGCTCCCCAGCAGGATACGCTTCGGCATGAATATACGAGACTTCTTTCAGCTTCAAAGCGCCCTCTTGAGCCGCCGCGTAATCGAAGCCGCGCCCCAGGAAGAAGAACGATGACGATCCCGACAACTGCTTGGCGATGGCCTGTATTTCCGATGTGTCGGCGAGAATCTCAGCGACCTGCGCGGGCAGTTTTAGCAGGTCTTCCGCGTAGCCGGCCACGACGCCCGGCCCCAGCTTGTTTTCCTCCTGCGCGATATACAGCCCCAGCAGATACAGCCCGATGAGCTGCGTCACATAGGCTTTGGTGGAGGCCACGCAGATTTCCGGCCCGGCATAAGTGTAAATGACTTCGTCCGCCTCGCGGGCGATGCTGGAGCCGACCACATTCACTAGCGCCAACGTCGTCGCGCCCTTGATTTTGGCTTCCCGCAGGGCCGCCAGCGTGTCCGCCGTCTCGCCCGACTGCGAAATCACAATCGCCAGCGTGCGCGAGTCCACCAGCGGGTCATTGTAGCGGAACTCACTTGCCACCTGCACCTCGACGGGGCGGCGCAGGAGATGCTCATAGAAGTTCTTGCCCACAAGCCCGGCGTGATAGGCCGTGCCGCAGGCGACAATCACGATCCGGTTGAAGTCTACCAGCTTGGCTTTCGGCAGCGTGAGTTCCGGGAACGCAATACCGTGCGTCTCGGTGATGCGCCCGCGCAAAGTGTCTTTAATGGCCTGCGGCTGATCGTAAATCTCTTTCATCATGAAATGGTCGTAGCCGCCCTTTTCCGCCGTAGACACATCCCACGTCACATGGAACACGTCCCGGTGCAGCGCCAACCCGTCGAGCGTCGTCAGCGTGACCCCTTCGGGCGTAATCCGCGCAAAGTCGCCGTCTTCCAGCACCAGCACGTCGCGGGTGTAGGCCATGACGGCGGGGATGTCCGAGGCCAGAAAGTTTTCGCCTTCGCCCAGCCCGATAATCAGCGGCGAGGCCGTTTTGGCCGCATAAATCGTCTCCGGCTCCTCCGAGGACACCACGCAGATGGCATACGCCCCCGTCACTTCCGCCAGTGCCGCCCGGACGGCGTCTTCCAGCGACCCGCTGCCGTCGTTGTCCAGGTGCGACTCAATCAAATGCACCAGCACTTCGGTGTCGGTGTCGCTCTGAAAGATGTGCCCTTCGGCTTCCAGCTTCTCTTTGAGGGGCAAATAGTTCTCAATAATGCCGTTATGGATCAGCGCGATCCGGCTCTTTTCGTCCGTGTGCGGGTGCGCGTTGACATCATTAGGCCGCCCATGCGTCGCCCAGCGCGTGTGCGCGATGACCGTCCCGCTCGCCTCGCCCAGTCCGTTCAGAGCGGCTTTCAGGTTATCCAGCTTGCCCTTTTTCTTCAGCACCGTGACATGGTCCGCCCCCGCCTGCACCACCGCGACCCCCGCCGAGTCATACCCCCGGTATTCCAGCCGCTTCAAGCTGTCCAAAGCCAGCTTCACGCTGCCCGATCGCCCGCCCACATAGCCCGTAATTCCGCACATACAGAGTTATCCTTGCTCCCCTTTCGGGGCTTATCGTCAACGTTTGCTTGAGTATACCTTATTGCCCCCCGCCCCCAATAATGGGGAAGCCATCCCGTAGGGGCAGGGCTTGCCCCTGCCCTTCCTCTCTTTTCTTATCCTGACTCCGGCCCCCTCTCCTTGCCGAAGGAGAGGGCTGGGGTGAGGTTCCTCCCGGCTATTCGGGACTGTCTCTCCGGCCCCGCCTTGACGCCCCGTGTTCCCGGTGTTACAATACTCACGGAGAAGCCCCTATGTCAAACCTAGTCCTCGAATCATTAGAAATCAAAAACTTCCGCGCCTTCCAGCACCTGCGTATCGAAAAGCTGGGGCGGGTGAACTTGATCGTCGGCAAAAACAATGTTGGGAAAACAAGTGTGCTAGAGGCGCTGTGGCTTTACGCAGAACAGGGTGACGTATATCGGATTTTTGCATTGATGCAATACCGTCACGAAGTGGCCCGTCCTCAAAACATACATTCTCGGCGGGGGCGCATGGAAGCTCAACAAATGGGCATGACGCTACGCCATCTATTTCACGGGCGAGCAAATCCTCAAGATAATCTTGATGCCATAGAGATTGGCCCGTTAAATACATCTTCTAAAGCACTATCGATAAGCTTAAAATGGCCCGTGCCTATAACTCACCGGCTTCGCGCCACTGCCATAAACGATTATAGCGACCTGAGTGACGAAGATTTGCAAGAAATTAACAATGTTAATGATTTAGTCCCATATCTTCATGTTGAAGTCTATGACACAGTTTTTTATAATTTCCCACTAGACCAAAATTACTCTTCACCTCTAATGCCGCAAGCTTTACAGCGTACTAAATCTGTTTTTGTTGGTGCAGGCGGCTTAAGTCTAAACGACATTGAACTGTTCTGGGATAGTGTGGTGCTATCAGAATTTGAAAAAGACGTGCTAAACTCGCTGAAACTGATTGCTCCTGAAGTTGAAGCTATCAATCTGGTTGGTAATCAGGAACCGAATGGAGTTCGTATACCACAAGTCAGAATAGTCGGTGTTAATGAACGTATCTCACTCGGAAGCATGGGCGAAGGCATGAACCGGATGCTGGGCATTGCGCTTGCCCTCGTGAATGCCAAAGACGGAATGCTGCTGATTGACGAAGTTGACACGGGCCTGCATTATTCGGTGCTGCCGGAGATGTGGAAGCTGATTTTTGAGGTCGCGCACCGGCTGAACGTGCAGGTCTTCGCTACGTCCCATAGCTGGGACTGCATTCAGGCGTTTCAGGAAGCAGCGGCGGAAAACAAAGAGGCGGAAGGCGTACTCATTCGGCTGGAACAGCGCAAAGACGGCATCGGGGCAGTCACATTTGATGAGCAAGAGTTAGCCATCGTGACCCGCGAGCAGATTGAGGTGCGCTAGAGATGGCAGACAAATTTGTCGTGCTTGTGGAGGGGCCAGATGACTACCATGTGCTGCAACATCTGTTGACAGTGCGGGGTGTAAATCAGCAAATCTCATACAGATTGGAAGGCCGCCCCACCGCTTCCTTGACGCCCGAAGAGATTGTTTTCAAAGCACCCGGAGGCATCAATAAAGTTTTGGAGAACCTGAAAATTCAGGTAAAAATTGTTGGCGAAACCAAGCGTTTAGGGGTAGTTGTCGATGCTGACCTTGACCTAGTCGCTCGATGGCAAAGCCTGCGAAATATCCTTGTAAACGCAGGTTATCAGGATGTTCCAGCCCAACCTAGCGCTCAGGGAACGATTGTAGAGCATGGAGAAAAGCCACGTATTGGTGTGTGGATTATGCCTAACAATACGCTGCCGGGCAAAATAGAGGATTTCATCACTCTGCTCGTACCTACCGCCGATAACTTATGGAAAAGGGCGGAGCTAAACGTACAACAAATACCGCTTACGGAGCGTCGCTTCACCGAAAATGCCTTTATCAAGGCTCATGTGCATACCTGGCTGGCGTGGCAGGAAATCCCCGGCCTTCCAATGGGCCAAGCAATCAGGGAACGCTGGCTTGATGCCAACGAACCGAACGCTTTGCAATTGGTAGGTTGGCTGCGGCGGCTGTTTGATCTGGGAGAGGCGTGAACCAACAATGAAGTTTTTACTCGTCCTGCTGCTCGGTCTGCTCTGCTCCTCGTTTGCCGCCCTGCCGGGGCGGGCGGCTCCAGCGGACTATTTCCAAATCACGGTGGTAGACGCCGATACCGGGCGGGGCGTGCCGCTGGTGGAGCTGAAAACGACCAGTGCGGTCACGTTTTACACGGACAGCAACGGGATTGTGGCGGTGGATGACCCGGATTTGCTGGGGCACTCGGTCTGGTTCGGGGTGAAAAGCCACGGCTACGAGTACCCCGCCGATGGGTTCGGTAACCGGGGCAAGGCGCTGGATGTCAAGGCCGGAGGGCAGGCGAAAATTACGCTGAAACGGGTCAATATCGCCGAGCGGCTGTACCGGATTACCGGTGCGGGCATCTATGCAGACAGCGTGAAGGTGGGGGCAAAGGTTCCTATTCAGCAGCCATTGATGAACGGTTTGGTCGTGGGGCAGGACACGGTCATGGCGACGCCCTACAAGGGCAAGCTCTACTGGTTCTACGGCGACACAAGCAAGCCGTCGTACCCGCTGGGGCAGTTTGCGACATCGGGAGCCACTTCCCCCCTGCCGTCCGCCGGGGGGCTGGACCCGAGCGTAGGCATTAATTTAACGTACTGGGTGGATAAAGAGGGCTTCAGCCGCCCGATGATCCCCCTGCCCGGTGGCGGCGGTCCCGTCTGGGTGGGGGGGGTGTTCACACTCGCCGGTGCCGACAAGCAGGAGCATCTGTACACGCACTACACGCATCTGGACGGCTCCGGCAAGGCCGCCGAGCAGGGGCTGGCGCAGTTTGATGACGCCGCCGCCGTGTTCAAGCCGGTCCATCCATTTGCGCTGGATACGCCGCTGTATGTCGACGGTCAGCCGTTTTTTGCGAGCAGTGCCGGGCAGCGGTACTTGTACTGCCAGTCCAAAACGAACCTTGCCATGCCCTTCGTCCGTGTGCGGGCCGATGTGACGCACGTTCTGGACAATGCCACCTATCAGGGCTACACCTGCCTGCCGCCGGGAGGTAAGTTCGACGGCGGCAGCACGAAGCTGGAACGAACGGCGGCGGGCAAATTAGTGTATGCGTGGAAGACAAACACGCCGGTTCTCAGCTACGACGACCAGCAAACGCTGGTAAATAAAGGGCTGATGAAACCGGACGAAGTGCTGGCTCCCCTGCGCGATATAGACACCGATGCTCCCATTCACTCGCACGGTGGCTCGGTCCATTGGAACCCCTATTTGAAACGCTGGGTGATGATTTCCGGGCAGGCGGGCGGGACTTCGTCCTATTTAGGCGAGCTGTGGTTTGCCGAGGCGGACACCCCGGTCGGCCCCTGGGTCTACGCCCGGAAGATTATTACGCACGATCACTACACGTTCTACAACCCCACGCAGCACCCGTTTTTTGACCAGGACGGCGGGCGCGTCATCTATTTGGAAGGGACCTACACCGACACCTATTCGGGAACCCCCACGCAAACGCCGCGTTACAATTACAATCAAATCATGTACCGCTTGACCCTGAGCGACCCGCGCCTGTCCCTGCCCGCGCCCGTTTATGCCCTGGCAAACGGCTTTCTCGCCCAGCGCGAGCAGCTTGCCGCCGGGCATCTCTGGCCTGCCGTGCAGTCTGTCCCGTTCTTCGCTGTGCCGACAGGCCGTGCCCATGACGGCCTTGTCGCGCTGTATTCTGCTGGCGGCAAGCTCACTTTAGACAAACCTGCGGCGGCGTCGGAGCCGCTGTGCTGGGTCCTGCCGCTAACCCCCGCCGCCTCTGAGAAACCCGCGCCGTCCATTATCACGCTGAACACCGCTTCCGGCACGCCCCTGTGCCGCGTCTGGCGCAACCCGTCCACGGTGCTGACGCTTGACCCCGATGTGGAGGCTGCGCCGTGACCAAAACACGGGCGCAGGGCTTTACGCTGATTGAGCTGCTCGTCGTCATCGCTATTATAGCGATTTTGGCAGCGATTCTCTTTCCTGTGTTCCTCAAAGCACGGGCGCGGGCCTACCGGGCGACCTGTCAGTCCAACCTCAAACAGCTCGGCCTGGCCGTGACCCAATACGCACAGGACAGTGACGAAAAGCTCATGCCGGGGCATCCGCTCGCCGCCCCAAACCCCGACGGCGGTGGCAGCTGCGGTGGCTGGGCCGGGCCGGTGTACCCCTATACCCGCGCCCCGCAAATCTTCCTTTGCCCCACCGACCCGCGCACGCCGCAAACCGCTGCCGGTCAGACGCTTGACCCGCTCACCTACTTTGCCAATCTCAACCTGAGCGCCGGGGCCGCCCCCGCCGGGCTGCCACTGTCTGCGCTGACTGCCCCGAGCGCGACGGTGCTTCTCGCCGAAGCCACCGGTGGCGGCCTGTCCGTCAGCACCGCGCCGCTGACTGACCCCGGCGAAAGCCTCTCCACGTTCGCCAACCAGTTTGTGAGCGTCACCGCCCCCGGCGCGAACCGCCACGAGGGCGGGCGCGATTTCCTGCTGGCCGACGGCCACGTCCGCTGGCTCCGCCCCGAAGCCGTCGGCACCGGCACGTCCGCCACTGCCGTCTCGCCGGAGAAGTTAGTGCCGCCGCTGATCGCCACATTTGCGGCGTTTTAGAGCGTGTTGAAAAAGTCGAAATTTCCAATGCTGGGCTGGAATTTGCTCGTCTGAAATCGGGCATGGCTTCTAAAACGCCAGCCTCCATTGATACAAAAAAACGTCGTTAGACACCAGAAAGCCGACTTTTTCAACACGCTCTTAGGAAGCCCCCCGCCCCAATTCTGGGGGAGCCAGACAAATCCGCGTTATAAATACGTGTGACAAATACGTGTAGGGGTAGGGCTTGTCCCTACCCTCCGGGTTCTGCCTCCGGTTCCTATCGCAGCCACGAGACAAGAAGGGCAGGGACAAGCCCTGCCCCTACGGGTCTTGCTCTTTTCTCACTTCCGGCTCCCCAGAATTGGGGCGGGGGGGTCTCCCAGGCTCTCGCCCGGCAGCAAGTCAGCCGCGTCATCTTCGGGCGCATCTATAATCTCCGCGCCCTTTGGCTTCATCCATGTCAGGCTCCACTCCGCCAGAGCCTCGAAGATGCCGTGCAGGGCCTGGCCTTTGGGCGTCAGCGCATACTCGACGTGCGGCGGCATAACGCTAATCACGGTGCGGGTGACCACTTCTTCCTCTTCCAGCGCCCGCAGCCGCTCGCGCAGGGTCACCGGGTTCAGGCCGATTTCGCGGGCAATCTCGTTGAACCGACGCGCCCCGCCCAGCAGGCTGCGGACAAGATGCAGGGTCCACCGCTCACTGAGTAGACTGAGGGCGGCATTGACCGGGCAGTACACGTCCGGGCTATGCGTGTGGTTTCTGGAATGGTCCATAAAACGCTTAACACCGGGAATAGATAATTTGTGCCGGAACGGGGAACTAATACATCATGCCTGTTATTAGGGCATCAGAGCACCTTAAAAAATAGTGCGCTTTAGAAAATATACCACCCAAGGAGACCATTATGAGTGTTTATTCGCCGCCGACGGCCACCACCGACCGGCCCGGCGTAGATGCCGCCCTGCTGATTGCCCGGATTGCCTTGGGCCTGCCCTTTGTCTTTCACGGGGCACAGATTGCTTTTGGCGCATTCGGCGGGCCGGGACTGTCCGGGTTCGTGGCGGCATCTGGCGGAAAGCTGCCGATGGCCGCCGCCGTTCTGGTCGGCTACGGCGAGCTTCTAGGTGGCCTCGGCGTGCTGTTTGGCGTCCTCAGCCGCATTGCCAGCGTCGGCCTGATGGTCATCATGCTGGGCGCAATTTTCATTGTTCACCTGCCCAAAGGCTACGACGTGCAAAAAGGCGGCTTTGAATACGCGCTGACGCTTGCTCTTATGGCTCTGGTCATTATCGTCGTCGGGCCGGGTCGCTGGATGCTGGGTCGATTGGTGATGCCCAAAGAAGAAGCCACCGGCGAGCCAGTTGTCGCCCTGCAATAGAAACTCACACACAAGGAAACACCCCATGGAACCCGTCAAAGTTTTAATCCCGTTTTATTCCCGCAATGGCAGCACCGAGGCCCTGGCAAAAGCCATCGCCGAAGGCGCTGAGTCGGAAGGCGCGTCCGTCACCCTGCGCCGCGCCCGCGAAATTGTCAGCCGCGACGTCATGGCCCACGCCAAAGGCTGGGCGGAAAGCGCGGACGCCATGAATGCCAAATACGAAGCCCCCACCGAGGCCGACGCCGAAGGGGCCGATGCCATCATTTTTGGCACGCCCACCCGGTTCGGCACGATCTCGTCCGAGCTGAAAGCCTATATCGACTCGCTCGGCGGCCTCTGGTTTCAGGGCAAGCTGAACGGCAAAGTCGGCGGCGCGTTTACGTCTACGTCGTCGACGCATGGCGGCAACGAGTCCACCATCATCTCGCTGTACAACCCGCTGTCCCACCTCGGCCTGGTGATTGTGCCGCTCGGCTATGCCGACCCGGCCCTCTTCAAAGCCGGAACCCCTTATGGAGCCTCCACCGTGGCCGGTCAGGAGAACGTCCCGCCCACAGCCGACGATCTGGAAGTCGCCCGCTTCCAGGGCCGCCGTATCGCGCAGGTCGCCAGAGCTTTAAAAGCCGCCGGCATGACCCAGACGGTGGACTGACCCCTCTCTCCTGTCCGTATCCTTCCTTTGGGAAGAACGCTGCGAAGCAAGGTGATTGGTCTCCGGCTGGCAATCTCTCAGGAACATATCCCATGACCCTCGATTTCACCCACCGCTGGCAGCCCGCCGCAAGCCCCGCTGACGCCGACACGCTGCTGCTGCTGCATGGCACGGGCGGCGATGAAAACGACCTGCTTCCGCTAGGTACGTTGCTGCTGCCGGAGGCAAATTTGCTGTCGCCGCGTGGAAGGGTGCTGGAACGGGGGATGCCGCGCTTTTTCCGGCGGCTAGCCGAGGGGGTCTTTGATGTGGCTGATTTAGTCGCTCAAACGCACGCGCTGGCCGAGTTTGTCGCCCGCGCCGCTGACGCTTATGGCTTTGACCCGGCGCGGGTGACGGCGGCGGGCTTTTCCAATGGCGCAAACATCGCGGGGAGCCTGCTCCTGCTCCGCCCCGGCGTTCTGAGGGCCGCCGTGCTGCTCGCCCCGATGGTTCCACTGGTCCCGGAGACGCCGCCGGACCTCTCAGACACGCGCATCTTTATTGGCGCGGGCCGCCGGGACCCGCTGGTGTCCGTGGAAGAAACCGAGCGCCTGCTGACGCTGCTAAAAAGCTGCGGCGCAGACGTCACAGTGCATTGGAAAGACGGCGGCCACGCCCTAACCCGCGCCGAGGCACTGGCAGCGGCGGACTGGCTGAAAACGTAAAAAGCCCCCGGTTCCCCCAGAATTGGGGGCTAGGGGGCGATCCCAGGCTGCCTACCGCCAGCCCGAAAAGTCCGTGCCCTTCATCGCGCAGCTATCAATGCGCGTCATCAGCGGCTGTCCATCTGCGTACAGCATTTCCTGCCGGGCGGGCCACTCCGGGGCGGTGTAAAACGATGCCCAGGCCCGCTCCCGGTGGGCCAGATTCTCAAACACCAGCATACTGGTCAGGCGCGGGGACGTACCGAGGTACGTCGTCCAGTGCCCCATCGCATACATCCCGTGTTTCTCATACGCCGGGGCAATCTGGCTGCGGAACGCCTCAAGCGTCTGTGCCTGCCTGCCCCCATCGTCAAAGCAGTGCGTCCGCAGCTCAAAGATGCCCCCGGCCAGACGCGCAGGCTGATTGTCATAGGTGGGCTGCCGGGAAAAGTCCGTCGGCTTCAGGATGGTGGTGCTGATCGTGTGCGTCTGGTCACCGCCCCACGCCGCTCGTGTTTCCCGGCGGGCCTTCTGCCACTCGTCATCCGCCTCGAACGCATCCCACAATTCCTGCCGCTGCGCCAGATCGTCCCAGGCCAGCATATAGGTCAGACGGGGGCTGGGCGTGCCGATAATCACTGACCAGAAGCCGACCTGACGAACACCGAGCCGGTCCCAGATGGGCAGAATATGGTCGCCAAAGCGTCCCGTGACCTGGTCCAGCCCGCGCTCGCTTCGGATGTCGTAGTGCCGCAGTTCGTAAAGCATAATTTTCTCAGTGGCTTCCCGAGGGGGTCAGTCACTCCGGCTGGACGCGCCGCCGGTATCTTTCAAATGGAAATAGGATTGCAGCATGGCGCGTGCCACCCGCCCCGCCGTGTCCCCGCCGTGCCCGCCATGCTCCACAATGGCGGCAATGGCAATGGTCGGATGGTCATAGGGCGCAAAGCAGATAAACAAACCATGCGTCTTGGAATTTCCCTGCGTCTGCGCGGACCCCGTTTTGGCGGCCACGGCTAGGTCATTAAATTTGACGATTTTGCCCGTGCCGCTTGTCACCGTTGTCCGCATCGCCCGCCGGACGGCTTCCATATTGGCCGCGCTCACCGGCACATGGCGCACGATTTTGGGCTGGCTCTCAAAGCGCACCGCGTCCGTGTCGCCATCTGTGATTTTAGCAACCGTGTAGGGCGTTAAAACGTTCCCGCCATTTGCCAGCGTCGCCGCGACCCGCGCCATTTGCAGCGGCGTCGTCAGAACATCCCCCTGCCCGATAGCCATGTGCAGCGTGTCGCCGGGAAACCAGTCCGAATACTGCGGCCCGAGCCGCTTGAAGTGCTTCGCTTTCCAGGCGGGGGAGGGGATGGTTCCGATGTCTTCCGGCAGGTCAATCCCGGTCTTTTCCGCCAGCCCGAACTGTTTGGAGTAATAAGCGATTTTGTCCGGCCCGATCTTGCGGCCCGCGACATAAAAGAACACGTCGCACGACTGCGCGATGGCTTTGGTGAAGTCCGTGTCCCCATGCACCGTCCAGCAGCCGAACCGGGCACGGCCCAGATGGTACGAGCCGGTGCAATAGACCCGGCTGCGGGTCGTAATCGCGCCGGTTTCCAGCCCCGCCGCCGCGACCACGGGTTTAAACGTCGAGCCGGGCGGATACATCGCATCAATCGCCCGGTCAATCAGCGGGTGCGCGGGGTCGGCATGAATCGGTGCCCAGTTTTTCGCTGCAATCCCCGTCGCAAACTTGTTCGGATCAAACGTCGGCGCGGACACCAGCGCCAGCACGGCCCCGGTGCGCGGGTCTAAAGCGACGGCGGCCCCCACAAAGTCATGCTCCTTGAAAACCCGCTCCGCCGCCGCCTGCACCCCGGCATCAATCGTCAGATGCACCGTTCCGCCCGGCGCGGCGTCCTGCGAGGCCATCCGCTGCACTGTCCGCCCGTGCGCGTCAATCTGCACGTCGGTCCCGCCAGGCTTGCCGCGCAGGTATGATTCGTAAGCGTCTTCAATGCCCGTCTTGCCCAGGAAATCATCGCTGAAATAGCCCGCGTAGCCCTGCGTCCGGGCGTCCTTCATCTCATCGGTATTGATACGGCCCATCGTGCCAATCAAATGCGCGGCCAGGGTGCCCTTCGGATACCAGCGCACCGGCTCGGGCTGCGTGGACACGCCGGGCAGGAAAGGCCGGTTTTCTTCAATTTGCGTGATGGTGGACAGCGGCACGTCCAAGGCAATCCGCAGGGGGTCGTAGGGGTTTTGTTTGGTGTCTGCGATGGTCTGCGTGATCTCGTCGGGGGTGACATGAATGAGCATGGCCAGACGCGCCAGCTCTTCGGGGTCTTTAGCGACGGCGGGGACGGCATAAATCGCCAGCCGGGGCCGGTTTGCGGCAAGCAGCACGCCATTTCTGTCCACGATTGCCCCACGCGGGGCACGGGTGCGGATGCGCCGCGCCTGATTGGCGTCGGCTGCCTCTTTGAAGTCATCGCCGTGAACGATTTGCAGAAACCACAGGCGGCTGAGGAGGCCAAAGAAGAGCAGGGCGATGACCAGCCCAAAACCCCAGGCTCGCTGCGTGGCGGACCGCCGTGTCTGCGGTCGCTCCGGCGGGGGCTGGTAGCGGTCGGGCCGTCCGGCAGGTTTCGGGGAAATGATCATAGGGCTTCAGGGAACGAGCGGGAGGGGGCCTACTGCTCGCCCGGCGGCGGGGGATACATCGGGCTGTACTCGTGCGGCTCCTGGCCGCGTGGGAACGACCGGCGCACCGTCTGCGGGTCCCACCTGGTTGCCAGCAGGCCGTCTTCCGGGTTCACCATCACGGTGACATTGTCTCCGCTGTCGGCACGGCGGCGGTCCCGGCGGCTGCGGCGCGAAGAGCGGCTGCTGTCCCCGCTGCTGCTGCCGTCTGTGCCGGACGCTGGCGGGCTGCTCCCGTCGCCGGACGCGCTGCTGTTACTGCTGCTGTCGCCGCCTGACGTCGTATACTGCGGGGACAGGGCCGTTGGCTCCGTGCCTGCGGTGAACGTCTCCGGGTGCGAGCCGGAAGAGCCGTCCGGGGCCAGCAGATTGGAGCCGTCATCCACATTCACCGTCACTGTGCCATCGCCGTTGTCACGGGCGGCATCATGGTGGGAGCGGCGGCGAGACTGGGAAGTATCGCCCGAATTATCGGCGGGCGCGGGCGGGTTGTCAGCGGCGGCGGCGGTATCCGCCGGGGTCAGCGGTTTAGCGACCGGCGTCTGCTTGGCCTTCTCTTGGGCAATCTCGCGGGCGCGGGCGGCCTGGAAAATGGGAATGCCTCGGCTCATAAACTTGGCCCAGATGGGGGCGCAGACCGTGGACCCCCACGCGCCGCCTTCCATTGGCTCCCCATAAGCGGGTGGCAGCCCTTTGGACCGGTAAATAGGGTGCCCGGCCCAGACCGCACACACCAAATCGTGGGTGTAGCCGACAAACCACACGTCCTTATGATGCTGCGTCGTGCCCGTTTTGCCGTGCGCGTCCGCCACGATCCCGTTGATGTTGCGAGCCGTGCCCTCGGTGACAACTGCACTGAGCATGTCATTGAGCTGTGCCACTGTGTCTTTCTGCAAAACGTGCGTCGCCACCGAAGGCGGCACATCTTCCAGCACGTTGCCCTGCGCGTCAGTCAGCCGCGTCCAAGCCGTCGGCTCGGCATGGTCGCCGCCTGCCGCAAACGTGGAATACACGCTCGCCATCTCCAGCGGCGTGACGCCGCTGGACCCCAGTGCCAGCGCCAGATACGGGTCCAGCGGGGATTTGACACCCATCATGCGGGCATAGCGGATGACATTCTGCGGGCCAATCGCATTGGTCACCTTGATTGCGGGAACGTTAATGGACTGGGCCATCGCCTCGCGCAGCGTCACACGCCGATAGGTGTAGCCGCTGTCGTCTTTCGGCGTATAGGGCTTGCCGCCCGAGCGGAATGTCACAGGAGCATCTAAAACCGTGCTGCTCTCTTTGAACGACCCGTCGTTGATGGCCGCCGAGTAGACCACCGCTTTAAACGACGAGCCGGGCTGACGGCGGGCCTGCGTCACAATGTTGAACTGGCTTTGCTTGTAGTTCACGCCGCCGACCATCGCCTTGATGCCGCCGGTCTTGGGGTCCAGCGCCACGAGGCAGCCCTGCGTCGGGCCGTGTCCATCGCGCCGTGCCCGGTCGATGCCTTCCACCAGCTCCTTTTCGGCAGCCTGCTGCATCTCCCAGTTCAGGGTCGTGTAGACTTTCAGGTTGCCTTCAAACAGCCGGTCCGGGCCGTACTTGCGCCGAAGCTGATCTACCACGTAGTTGACAAAGAACGGGGCATGGAAAATCTGGCTGCCCTGCGGCGGCGCTTTGGTCCCGGCGAGTTTAATCGGCTCTTTGACCGCCTGATTGAACTGGGCGGACGTGATCTTGCCCTGTTCCAGCATCTGCTGCAAGACGCGCCCGCGCTGGCCTTTGGCGGCGTCCATGTCTTTGTACGGGCTGAAATCGGCGGGCCGGTTCGGCAGGCCCGCCAGCAGGGCGCACTGCGCCAGATCAAGCTGCTTGACGTGCTTGTTAAAATACACTTCGGCGGCGGCTTCCACGCCATACGCGCCGGAGCCGTAGTTGACCAGGTTCAGATACTTGGCGAGAATGTCCTGCTTGGTGTAGCTTTTCTCGATTTGATTGGCGATAATCAGCTCATTGAACTTGCGCCCGAACGATTTTTTGCGGTCCAAGCCTTCCACTTTCGCATTTCGGGCAAGCTGCTGCGTGATGGTGCTGCCGCCTTCGCCTTTAAGGTCGCCGTGCCGGAAGTTGGAATACAGCGCCCGCTCGATGCCCCGGAAGTCCACGCCGGAGTGCGAGTAAAACCGTTTGTCTTCAAACGCCACCGTCGCATCCTGAAGGTTTTTTGGAATATCTTCAATCGGAACCACTTTGCGCCGCTCGGTAAAGAACTCGGCCAGCGGCTGCCCGTCCGACGAGTACAAATAAGTGATGCCCATCGGGACAACGTCAATATCAATCGTGCGCGGCGTGTCATGGATACGCACGGCCACCCACGCCATCAGAGTCAGCACCGACAGCAGCACAAAAATAGACAGCAGGGTAAACACCGTCTTGACCCGGCCCCAGAACGGCGACCCTTTGCGCTTTGGCTTTTCGGGCCGTCCGCCGCCGCCGCCCCCGCCTGATTTCGTCGGCGGTTGGCTTTTCCGGGGCGAATTGGTTCTCGGTGTGCTTGTTGTTGCCATAGTTTAACCTGCCTACCATTATAGGCTGGAACGCCCCCAATGTCAAGCAGGCACGCTTGCCGGGAGCCATCTGTGCTGCGCATTCTGGTATAATACGGAAGACACAAGGTTGAAGTTGCAGCCTCTTTGTGTTCACGCCTTTGCAAATAGGGAGACTCTTATGGGTACTACAGTTGCTCCGCCGACTTCCCAGACAGCCATTTACAAAGCCGCCGTTCATCCCGAAGCGGAAGGGGGATATTGGGCCGAAGTTCTGGACCTGCCGGGCTGCTTCACACAGGGTCAAACGCTGGATGAGGTTTACCACAACCTGACGGAAGCCATTGCCTGCCATTTAGATGTAGAGCCAGCAGGAGTGCGTGTCGGCATTCTGGAAATGCTGGCTTGAAAGCTGTCACTGGAACACAATTCTGCCGTGCCCTGCGCCAGAACGGATGGATACACCTTCGTACTCGAGGCAGCCATCAGACATGGGGCAAATCCGGCTATGCTGATGTGACCGTTCCGGTTCATGCAGGTAAGGATTTGGGACGCGGCCTTCTGGCGGCTCTGCTCAAGCAGTCTGGTCTGACCGAACGGGATTTATGAATGGAAACGACGCAGGCACTTCAGAAACAGGCGGAACGGGGCGACGCCGACGCGCTGTTTCGCCTCGGCTACCGGCTCGCCTTCGGGCGCACCCGTCCGCGTCCAACCGACTGGGCCGCTGTGTACCCGCTTTGGGCGCAGGCTGCAAACGCCGGACATTTGCGGGCGCTCTTTTATGTCGGCGTCTGCCATGAACACGGACGCGGTACGCCCACCGACCTGCCTGAAGCTCTGCGCTGGTACGAAAAGGCCGCCCGGCAGGGACACGATGTTGCGATGTATAATCTGGCCTTTAGCTACCGCACAGGCGAGGGCATGCCGCAAGACTACGAACAAATGCACTTCTGGCTGGCGAAAGCCGCCAAAGGCGGCAATCCCGACGCGCAGCGGGATTTAGGCTGGTGCTTCCATGAAGGCTGCGGCATTCCCACTAACTTTGACCGGGCGGTGCATTGGTACAAAGCGGCAGCGCGGCAGGGAGACACCAAAGCGCAATACAATCTGGGCCTGTCTTATTTGAACGGCGACGGCGTGAAGGCATCCTCTCGCTGGGGACGTTTCTGGCTGGAAAAAGCCGCCGCACTGGGTCATCGGAAGGCAAAAGTGCAGCTCCGACGCCTGAGTGCCTCAAACAACACCTGAATCTGCTAAGTAGGGCATCATAAGTCTTTGCAGAAGTTTTGGTACGCTCTGTCAATCTTTCCACCGAGAATAACAGTTCGGGGTCTGCAAGAACTTTTGATACGTTACTTAGCTCCCGACAGTTTTTCGCAAATTGAACAAACCAATGGCAATGACGCCCATTCAACAACCTCAATCTAACCCTCGCCTGTCGGTGCTGATGCCGGTCTACAATGAAGCCGACACGGTCACGGAGATTATTGCCGATGTGCTGGCCCTGCCCGTAGACCTCGAGTTGATTGTCGTGGACGACGGCTCGACCGACGGTACGCGGGGGCGTCTGCACGAGTTGGAAGCCCGGCATGACCCGCACCTGAAAATCGTCTATGCCCCAAAAAACGCGGGCAAAGGCGCGGCTATTCGCGTTGCCCTCTCACACGCACGCGGCGAAGTCGTGGTCATTCAGGACGCCGACTGCGAGTATGACCCCCGCGACTTCCTGCCGATGCTGGCGCAGATTGACGCGGGCGCGGCGGTGGTCTACGGCACGCGCCTGTCGCCCGAAGCCGCCCGGCTCAACCACGAAATCCGCGACAAGTTCTACTACGCCCGCCGCCTCCTGCCCTGGCTGACTAATGTGCTGTTCGGCACACGCTTGACCGACGAAGCGACGTGCTACAAAATGTTCCGCCGCCCTGTCTTAGATTCTATTTCCCTGCGCTGCGAGCGGTTTGATTTCTGCCCGGAAGTGACCGCGAAAATCATCAAACGCGGGTATAAAATCTACGAGACGCCCATCCGCTACGCCGCCCGCACCGCCGAAGAAGGCAAGAAAATCGGCTGGCGCGATGCCTTCGACGCCGCGTGGGCGCTCTTAAAATACCGTTTTCTGGATTGAGACAACCCCAATGCCGATTACGATTACCGTTACAACGACGCCCGATGAGTTTGATGTCTGCTACGACCTCCGCAAAGAAGTTTTCGTGGAGGAGCAGAACGTCCCTCTAGAGCTGGAAATGGACGAGTACGACGCCATTGCCACGCACTTCCTGCTCCGCGACGGCACTACTCCCCTCGGAACCGCCCGGCTGTTAGAGAAACACGGCCTCGCCAAAATCGGGCGCGTGGCGATAATCAAATCCGCCCGTGGGCGCGGCCACGGTTTGCTTCTCATGCAGGCCGTTCTCAACGAAGCCCAGCGACAGGGCTACGAAGAAGCCATTCTGGAAGCGCAAACCTACGCCATCCCCTTCTACGAGCGCCTCGGCTTCGTCGCCGAAGGCGAAGAGTTCAACGACGCCGGCATTATGCACTTTCTGATGCGGCGGGGGCTGTAACCTCGTCCTTCTGCTCTTCACCCTCCCCTAACAGGGGAGGGTGGCAGGCTTGCCTGCCGGGAGGGGTTCATACCCCGCCCCCACCTCCGTCACTGCCCGGTCACCCCGCCCGATCACCCGCCCCGCCCGCGCCTCGGCAACCATCCCGTGCACCCGCGCAATCATCTCGCGCTTTGCCGCCGCGTCCACCCAGAATGGATACGGCAGGCGCTCAAAGTCCTTGCCCTGAATGTTCTTCGTGTGGTTGATGACGTCTTTGAGCAGCCGCCCACACAGCGGGGACAGCGCCCAGCCGAGGATAAAAAACAGCTCGTCCTCGGCCACGCCCTCCCGCAGAAACGCGCACGGAGCGCCGCTGTCCAAGATATATCCGGGAGGCAGCCAGCGCACATTCAGCGTGTCCGAAATAAGCTGCCACGTTAAGCCTTCGCGCCCGAAGTATTTCTGCCCTCCGACCCCATGCAGATACCACGGGCCGCTCTTTTTAAACGTCAGCACCGCGTCGCCGTCGTCTTTCCAGTAAATTGCGTGCGTCGGCGGCGCATAGACCAGTGCCGAAGACGCTTTATTATAGGGCCGATAATCAGTGTGGGGCAGGGGAATGGTGACGGGCGCATCACGCGGCATCACGCGGACATTCCGCCGCGTCTCGCCCCGGCAGACCCGCGCTGCAATCTCCGCCCGCTTCGCCGGAGGCAGCACGCCGAGCCGGGCGCGTTCCACTTCCCGCGCCAGCGTGAGGGCTTCGTCGAAAAACTCAAACGTGTACGGCTCCGTGACGGCATTGCCCCGAATAGGCCGCACGAACAGCGCGTTCGCGCCTACGGTCATGCCGCTGGTCGCTACCACAAAATCCCCAAGCGTCGGCCCGGTAAAATACGGGGCGTACTCGTCCGTCACCTGCCACGAATGGTTCCCCGTCGCCGCAATCTGCGCCCGCTCCACCGTGCGCCCCTCGACGGTCGCCGCCTCCGCCCGCCCGGTCTTGACCCAGTCCAAGACCACCATCGCGTACTGCGTCTCGTCCGAAAACTCCCCCAGCCGCGTTACGCCGGGTGCTCCCGTGTCCAGCAGATGCCGCCGCAGCCCCTGCATCGTGTTGATGGTCAGAAACGTGTCGCTGCAAATAAACCGCAGCCGCCCACCGGGCTTTAGCAAGTCCATCGCCTTAACGATAAAAAACGAGTACGTCTCCTTCTTAATCTTCAACCCGCCGCGCCACCCCAGCGACTTATCCAGCGCATCCTGCAACTCCGGCGCAATCGTCCCTCCGAATGGCGGGTTGCCGACCACATAGCTAAAGCCTTCGGGCAAATCAGCCCGAAAAAAATCTGCATTCTGCAAGTTGTGCCGCTCTGGCAGTGCGCCCCACCGCTCGGCAATCGCGGCCAGCGCCCGCCCGTGCAGCACCGGGTCAATCTCCACGCCCCAGACGTTCTCCGTCAGCACCCGCGCCAGCCGCTCCGCAAGCGGCCCGTCGTGCAGGCCGATAAACGCCTCAATCAGCGGCAGCAAAAACGCCCCGTCGCCAAAGCTAGGCTCCAGCACAGTGTCATCGGGCGTAAAGACAAACTCAGAAAGCAGTCGGCGGGCGATGGGGGAGGGGGTGAGGAACTGCCCAAGCTGACGCTTCGCAGGCCGGAGGGTTTTAGTCTGGCTCATGGGCACTGTGCAAAGTGTAATCGACTGCCAATTCAACTTTGCCGTTAATAAGGGCAGTCAGAATCCTGCCGACATCCTCTAAATTAGCAGCATAAGCAGATACGTGATGCCAGGGTTTGCTGAGAGGACAGCGAAGCATATAGATTGCATTGGCAGGCGCACCGGCAGGAACCGAGGGACTAATCCACAACGTCCAACTGCGGTCTGCCGGGGCGATAATCAAATTTTCGTGAGAATAGCTTGCCCTCACTACCGGAAAAGCCACTTCGTCTTCGAGGTAAGCCACCAACGTAAGCATACGCTCTATTTCGGAGTGCCAGGGCGCAGGCCAGTCTGCCAGGTCATAATTTTCACGGGGTGTTTTGTTATATGGGGCAGGTTCAAGTTTCATGGTTTAAGCTCAACAAGAGAATAGGAGTCCAATTCATCTGGCTCCCCCATTATTGGGGGCTGGGGGGTCTTCTCTTTCGTCCGAAGGACGCCTCCCCTAGCGAGGGGTTTCCAACCCCTCGAATCTTGGCTTCGCTCATTCCGAAAGCGTCTCCCGCCCCGCCGGGGGCTGAAAGGCGAGGTGACGGAAGGCGGGCCAGTCTTCTAAATCCTGCGCGTAGTCGTCGGGGTCGTCCTCAAAGAAGTAGTCGTAGCCGGTGAACAGATGCTCAAACGGCAGGCCGACCGCCAACGCGACGGCGTCCAACGGCCCGCCCGCGAACTGCCCGGCGTTCGTGCGGGCGTCGTCTAAGGTGGCGGCAAACTGCGAGGGGGGGACTTGCAGAATGGGGGCCAGGGCATCGGCATTGCCCACGTACAGCGCGGCTTCTTCGGTCGTGTCGGCGACTTCGGCGGGGGCATCGGCAAAGCGGTCCCGGACCTCGCCGCGCTCGTAATAGGTATAGCCCCAGTGAATGTCGTCGGCTACCCAGACTTCCAGCGCAGGCGTGCCGAGCGTCCGTGACAGATGCTTTGCCAGCAGGCCGCTGTCCTGCCAGTCATCGACGTAGACCGTCACCCAGCCCGCGCCCGCCCTGCCGCTGACCAGAACGCCGTACCATGCCTCGCCGTCCGGCAGCGCGTCTTCGTCTTCGGTCACGCGAGACGCGGGCTGCTCGCCGAGGGGCGCAAAGCCTTCGGCAGTGAACAAATTGGCGATAGCCCCGCGCACGGCGGCGGGGTCAGCGTCTTGGAGGCTGATGTTGATGTAGTATCCACCCATGAAGGGATGATACCCGAAGAGGCAGTGCAGCGGAACACGGGGCTGAACCCCCGTGCTTTAAAAGGGCAAGCCCCCGCCTTCGCGGGCGAAGATAGTTAGAAGGGCTTACGGTCTGATGTCTGATGCCCGCGAAGGCGGGGAACTGCCCTTCAAAGCATGGGGGTTCAGCCCCGTGTTCCTCTGTCCTGTCTCACCCCCGCAGCCCCTTTGGCGTCACCGCCCGGTCCAGCAAATCAAACCCGTACTGCACCAGCAAAGCCAGCAGCGACGCCGGGATCGCACCCGCCAGCAGCAGCAGGTTGTCATTGTTTTCCAGCCCCTGCGTGATCCGGTTGCCGTAGCCGCCCGCGCCGATAAACGCGGCAATCGTGGCCGTGCCGACGTTGATGACGGCGGCGGTCTTGATACCCGCGAAGATCGCCCGCGACGCCAGCGGCAGTTCCACCAAGCGCAGACGCGCCCCCGGCGGCAGGCCCAGCGCGGAGGCCGACTCGCGCAGCGACGGCGCAATGTCGGTCAGGCCCGTATAGGTATTGCGGACAATCGGCAGCAGCGAATACAGAAAGAGCGCGGCAATCGCCGGAACCGGGCCAATTTGATGCAGCAGGGCAATTAAAAACGCCAAAAGTGCCAGCGAGGGAATGGTTTGAATGAGGCCCGTCAGCACCAGCACCGGCTGCGCCGCCGCCCGTGACCGCGCCGCCCAGATGCCCAGCGGAATGCCGACCAGAATGCTGAGAGCCAGCGAAGCGAACACCAGAAACAGATGCTGCCGCGTTTCCGGCCAGAAGTCTTTGGCGGTCAGCGCCGACCAGAGCGTCTCGCGGGTGGCTTTGACCGAGTCGCCCGATAGAAACGCCGCCGCGACATTCTCCGGCGTGCCGCCGTCGATCTCCACCTGCCCGTTCAGCGCGATCATTTTGGCATCGGTGATTTTGCCCGACAACGTTTTCCAGTTCGCCCATGTGCGCGGCAGGCGTGTCGGCAGGTCTTTGCGGTACAGCAGCACGGCGTCATAGATGGGGAAGTAGTGTTTGTCGTCCACCAAAACGCGCAGGTGATATTTGGGGATTTTCGAGTCCGTGGTATAGATGTCGGTGACATCAATCTGCTTACCCGCAATCGCCTGATAGGCCAGCCCGTGATCCAGCCCCTGCGGCGACTCAAACGGCAAATTGTAAGCTGCTTTGATGCCCGGCCAGCCGTCAGCACGTTTCAGAAACTCCTGCGACAGCCCCAACTTCAGCTCCGGGTGCTTCGCTAAATCAGACAGCGTTTTGATGCCCAGCTTCTGCGCCTGCTCATCGCGCATGGCAAACGCATAGCCATCGTTGAACCCCAGCGGCAGGCCGACCGCCAGGCCGAGCGGAGCCAGTTTGGCATTCATCGCAGGAAGCGTCATCGGCGTTTTGCTTTTGAGAAGCTCCTGCGAGATAGTCCCAGTATACTCCGGGTAGACGTCAATGCTGCCGCCTTGCAGGGCGGCAAACACAATCCCCGTGTTGCCCAGCCCCGCTTTGTGCGTCGCCTTCGCCTCGCCCATTTTGCTTGCCATCTGCGTCAGTATCTCGCCCAGAATGCGCGACTCGGCAAACCGCTTGGAGCCAACCGTGACGGCTTTGGTCGGTGTTTGGGCCTGCGCGGGCAGGCAGGCCAGCACCAAGAGTAGCAGGAGCAGAGGCCCCCCCGCCCCAATTCTGGGGAGCCAGAAGTGAGGAGTAGGGGCGCTGCTTGCCGCGCCCTCCTGTCCTCTCCGAAATCCGGTTCCCCCAGAATTGGGGGCTAGGGGGCGATCTTCTCTGGCTCCTAACTCTCTGGCTCCCCAGAATTGGGGCGGGGGGGCCTTCTTCGTTATCTTCATGCTGACTCCCCATCCATGAGCGCGGGCAGCGGGGAACGCTGCGCCCGGATGAAGTCCGTCACATACGCCTCGGCGGGCCGGTGCAGCAGGTCGTCTAGCGTGCCCGCCTGCACCACTTTTCCCTCCCGCATCAGCACAATCGTATCCGCCAGAAACGCCGCCTCGCCCATGTCGTGCGTCACCAGCACCACCGTTTTGCCGAGACGCCCGAAGATGTCTTTAAGCTGCTGCTGCAATTCGCTCCGCGTAATCGGGTCCAGAGCGCCCAGCGGCTCATCCAGCAGCAGCAGGGGCGGGTCCAGCATCAGCGCCCGCATCAGCCCCACCCGCTGCCGCTGACCGCCGGACAGGCCCGACGGGTAGCGTGACAGTGACTCCGGCGGAAGCTGCACTAATTGGGCGAGTTCGGCCATACGCGCTTTGATTTCGCCGCCCGGCTTTTTCAGAAACCGGGCCAGCAGCGACACATTGCCCTCGGCGGTCAGATGTGGAAACAGGCCGCCGTCCTGAATGACATAGCCGGTTTTGTGCCGCTTCTGCTCGGCATTCTGCGGCGTCAGGGGCGTGTCGTCCAAGATCACCTGGCCTGCGTCCGGCGTAATCAGCCCCACCAGCAGCCGCAGCAGCGTGGACTTGCCGCAGCCGCTCGGCCCAATCAGCGCCGTCGTCTTGCCCGGCGTCAGCGTCAGCGTCGTCGGAGCCAGCGCTGTCCGGCCCCCGTAGGTTTTGGAAACATTTTGCAGAGCAATCATAAAATAGAAGGCCAATCTAAACGCATGCCGGGAGTGTATCGGCATAAAACGGTGTTCTAAGGCGTGTATGGGCCGCAATGACGCGGCTTTCGGAGGAGCATCAGAGTATTAGAAAAGAGATCACGGGTTATGGCGCGGTTCCAAAATAAAGTCTGCCTGGTCACAGGCGGCGGGTCGGGCATCGGGCGGGCGACCTGCCTGCGCCTAGCTTACGAAGGCGGCCGGGTGCTGGTCATTGACCGGCAGAACTCCGGGGAAGGCACGGTCGAGCGCATCTGCGAGTCCGGCGGCGAAGCGCAGTTCTTTCGGGCCGATGTCTCCCAGTCGGACCAGGTACAGGCCGCCGTCGCCGCCGCCGTGGCCCGGTGGGGGCACATTGATGTCGTGGTCAACAACGCAGCCACGATGACCTTTGACCCATTGGTAGAGCTTGCCGACGATGAATGGGAGCGCGTCATGGGCGTCAACCTGCGCTCGGTCTTTTTGTTCTGCAAATACAGCGTACCACACATGCCCCCCGGCGGCGCGATTGTCAATGTCAGCTCGGTTCATGCCCACGCCACCACCAAAGGCGTCGTCCCCTATGCCGCCTCCAAAGGGGCCGTCGAGTCCTTCACACGCGGCTTCAGCGAAGAAATGGTCGAGCGCCGCATCCGCATCAACTGCGTCGCCCCCGGCGCGATTGACACGCCGATGCTGTGGAGCAACCCCAATGTCCAGAGCGGCGTAGAAATCATTGACGGCGCGGTCGGCTGGCCCGACGACATCGCCTCCGCCATTGCCTTTTTAGCCTCCGACGACTCCCGCTTCATCACCGGCACCACCCTCATCGCCGACGGCGGGCGGTTGGACAGCCTGTAACTGTGCCTGTACGGGAGCCTGTCGCATCTCTCGCCGGAGTTCTTCGGCAAGTTCCTGTTCGCTTGGCAGATGAAGTTGATAGCGGCTGGCAAAAATCTGGGCGTTTGTCTCGCCCAGCGTGTAGCGCACCACCGCCTCGTTCTTGTCGGCACATAAAATCAGGCCAATCGTGGCATTGTCGCCCTCGGTGCGCCGCTCGGCATCGTAATAGTTGACATAAAACTGCATCTGCCCCATGTCGCCGTGCGTCAGCTTGCTTGTTTTAAGATCAATCAGCACGTAGCACTTGAGGACAGTGTGATAGAACACCAAGTCAACGTAAAAATGGTCACCGTCCAGCGTCAGCCGCTGCTGCCGGGCAACAAACGCGAAGCCCTTGCCGAGTTCCAGCAGAAACGTCTGCAAGTTGCCCAGAAGGCTTTCTTCCAGCGTGGACTCTACCAGCCGGGGCGATTCAGGCAAACCAAGAAATTCCAGCACCACCGGGTCCTTGATAATATCAAGCGGCGATTGTATCTCCTGCCCCTCGGTCGCCAGTGCCATCAGCCCTAATTTATCGCGGCTCAACGCCAGCCGCTCAAACAGCAAGTTGCTGACTTGCCGCTCTAACTCACGAACCGACCATTGGTTCTTGTCTGTTTCTATTTCATAGAAGGACCGAGCTTGTGGTGATTCAATCCGCGTCAGGAGCCGGTAGTGGCTCCAAGAGAGGTCTGGGTTCAGTTGGCCCTGTGTTTTGAATTCGTCACACAGTGTGTGACGAATCTGTTCACCCTCTAAAAGCGCGGGGTAAGTCAAGTAAAACTGGCGCATATACTTGAGGTTTGTCGTAGTGAACCCTTTACCAAATGCCGACTGCAAACGGCCTGAAATTTGGCCGAGGATGTCCTCGCCATAAGTGGCCCTTGTTTGCCCTGCCTGTTCTTCTTCGACGATTTCGCGCCCGACCAGCCAGTACGCCCACACCATCTGCGTGTTGACGGTTCGTGCGACGTTGGTACGGGCGTCGGCCAGAATGGCATGAATGCGCCCATACAGCGGCTCAATATCGGCGGCGGTCATGTCATTAGAAGCAAGTTTACGTGTCATCCGTGTCTCTTCTGTTTGGCGGCGGGGGCCAGACGTTTTCTGCCTTTTCTGCCTGCATGGCGGCGGCGACAAGCCGGGCGCTCCTCTGATTAGCGGCCTCCTGCCGTCGGCGTACCCACGCCTGACCGACGATGCCGAAAACAAGGCCCATCACAAGAGCCAGCGGTAGGAGGTGAAGCATGACTTTGCCGACAGGGATAACGGGGGCACTGCTTGCCCGCATCATTGGGCTGTTGAGCGGATACGCAAGAGAAAGCATAAGGTAACGCTGATCAGCATTCCTCCCAAAAAGCCGAGCCATTGATCAAGTCGGCAGCGTGTGTCCAAAGCTACTTCACCTTGCCCATATTCTGCGTAGACCCCCGCTCGGTCAGCGGGATGGCGGCGAGCCAGTCCGGCAGGGCATCGGGAGCGAACTTTTCGACGTTCAGGGAGAGTAAAGCCTCTAAAGGCACACCAAAATTAATCGCGCCGCCGCTGCGGTCCGCCAGGACGCCGATGCCGACGAGGTTGCCGCTGTAGGCTTCAATCGCTTCCATTGTGTCCCGGACGCTGCCGCCGGTGGTCAGAATGTCGTCAACCAGCAGAACGTTCTCGTTTTCTTTGATCTCAAAGCCCCGGCGCAGGACGCGGCCCTGGCCGTCGTCGCCGCGCTCGGCGAAGATGCCGCGCACGCCAAGCTGTTTGGCGACTTCATAGGCCAGCAGCACGCCGCCGGTGGTGGGGCCGACGACGACATTGACTTCATCGCCCGCGAACCGCTCGGCGAGGTCTTTGCAGAGAGCTTCGACATAGAGCGGGTATTGCAGGACTTGAAACTTTTCCAAGTAGACAGCGCTGTGGTAGCCGGAGGCCAGCAGAAAATGGCCCTCCAAGAGAGCGCCGGAATCTTTAAACATTTGCAGGACTTGGTCATTGGTAAGCATGACGCCCCCATTCGCCGTGAGGGTCGCCAATTCCTGCCTGCTCGAACGCCCTGAGCCGTAAGAGGCCGTGGGAATAAATTCCTTGGCTGTGGGGCGAAGACGCCATCTGTCCGCCTTCGCGGACAAAGAACACGACACCCATTTTATTCCCTCTCCGCGAAGGCGGAGACAGGGCCGCAGGCCGTACAGCCGAGGAATTTATTCCCACGGCTGTCTGTGACCCATCGCATCACTGCACGCAGTATGCCTTGACTTCTTACGCCCGCCTTGACTTCGCGCCCTCTTTCGCAGTATACTGTGTCGGATTTCAGGCAGGCTTCTTACGCTCCAGAATACGTTTATGGCTGATCAAACCAATACCCTGCCCGCCCCGGCGGCCTCGCCCGTGCCCTGTGCCGAGACCGCCCTTCAGGTGTTCTTCAAGCCCTTTGTCACGGTGCTGGTGTACCTCGGCGAGATTTTGATGCTCCTGGGGCAGACCATCAAAAGCGCCCGGCGGGGGGTGGACGGGCGGGACCTGCTGGACCAGATGGCTTCGCTCGGGGTCAACTCGGTGTCTATTGCCCTGCTCACGGCCTCGACTTCCGGGGCGGTGCTGGCGCTGTACTTTGCGCCGTTTCTGAAGCAGTTTGGAACCGAAGGCTTTACCGGAGCAGTTGTCGCACTCGCTATTGCGCGGGAGCTGGGGCCGGTCTTGACCGGCGTGGTCGTTGCGGCGCGGGCCGGGTCCGCCATTGCCGCTGAACTGGGAACGATGAAGGTCACGGAGCAGATTGATGCCCTCCGGGCGCTGGCCGTCAGCCCCATTCAGTACCTTGTCGTGCCGCGCCTGCTGGCCGCCGTCATTATGGTTCCGCTGGTCTGTGCGCTAGCCGATGCGGGCGGCATCCTGGGCGGCTACATCGTGTCAAACTCGGAAGGCGTGTTGGGAGAAACTTATCTGAACTCCATCAAGCAGTTTTTGACCCCGGCGGACTTCATCAAGGGGATTGTTAAAACGCTGGTCTTTGGACTGATTATTGCGCTGGTCGGCTGCCATCAGGGCCTGGCGACACGCGGCGGGGCCACCGAAGTCGGCAAGGCGACCACCAACGCCGTCGTGCTGTCCATTGTCTTAATTTATATCTCAGACTTTGTGCTGACCTATTTCATGTTCAGCGAGGTGACTTCGGTTTGAGCAGCCTGGAAGAGTTAGCCCACGAAAACCAGGATGACTGGACCGAGCCGGCCTGGGTCGAGGCCCGCGATGTGCGCTTTCAGGTGGGCGATAAAGAAATTTTAAAGGGCGTTTCGCTGGGCGTCGCGCCCGGCGAGATTTTGTGTGTCATGGGAATGTCCGGGTCTGGCAAGACCACCATGCTGCACTGCCTCGGCGGGCTGACCGAGCCGACGAGCGGGGAAATCCGCATCGGCGACGCCCAGATTGTCGGGATGCCTGAAGCCGAACTCAACCATGTGCGTGAGCGGATGGGCATGGTGTTTCAGTACGCCGCCCTGTTTGATTCGCTGACCGTGTTTGAGAACGTCGCCTTTGGCCTGCGGCGGCGGCGCAAATTAGATGGGGCTAAGATCAAGCAGATTGTCGCCGAAAAGCTGGCATTGGTCGGCCTGCCGGGAACCGAAACGCTGTACCCCTCGGAACTGTCCGGCGGTATGGCGAAGCGGGTGGGACTGGCGCGGGCGATTGCTATGTCCCCGGAGATTTTGCTCTACGACGAGCCGACCTCGGGGCTGGACCCGGTGGTGTCAAGTGTTGTCGATGAGCTGATTATGGAGATGCGGGACAAGCTGGGCGTCACCAGCATCGTGGTCTCGCACAACATCACAAGCATTTTTCGGATTGCCGATAAGATTACCATGATCCACGAAGGCCGTGTGCTGACTTCGGGCACGCCGGAGGAGATCAAGCAGTCGGACAACCCGATTGTGCAGCAGTTTATCGAAGGCCGCTCGCAGGGGCCGATTGAGGTTGCACGGTGAAGCGGCAAAGAAAACAGGCGCGATTTTTATGACGACTTTAGGAAATGCCGGACGGGTTGGGCTTGTCTTTGTGGTGTTCGGCCTTTTGTTCGCCACCATGTGGTACTTCCTGCGGGGCGGCTTCGGCGCGGCCAACACGTACTCGTTTGATGTGCTGTTCACCGATGCCAAAGGGGTCACGGCAGATACGCCGGTGACGCTGGCCGGGGTGCAGATCGGCAAAGTGCAGAGCGTCAATCTGACCCAGGCGCAGCAGGCAGATATGAAGCTGCAAATCAAAAACACCATCAATGGCCGCGTCGTTCGTATCCCGAAAGGCTCGCATTTTACCATCGCAACGCCCCTGCTCGGCACGAGCGGCACGGTGGTAGTTGTCCCGCCCGCCAATTCGGCGGCTTTGCCTGCCGTCCGCGACGGCGAAATCCTCAAGGGGGAGAACACCGGCGACCTGACCGCCTCGCTCGACAAAGCGACGCTGCTTCTGGACCAGGTGACGCTGGCCACCAAAAAAGCGAGCACTCTGCTGGATATTGCCACTCGAACTGCCAACGATCCGGCCATTCGGCGCAGTCTGACTCAGACTTTGACTAATCTTGACACCGCCTCGTCCAACGGGGCGAAGCTGACCCAGCGTTTGAACGGCCTGCTTTTAGAAGACAACGCCCAGATACAGGCATTGCTGAAACAGACGCAGTCTGGGGCGCAGGTCTCGCTGGACAACATCGCGCAGACCACGGCCTCCATCCGGGACACGACCCGCGAGAACCGGGCCGAAATCAACGCGATTGTCCGCAATCTGGACGACACCACCTCGGCAGTCGCGGGCATCACCAGCAATGCCAACACAGCTTTAGGCGGCGGGCAGCTCCAGGCCACCGTTGCCAACCTCAAAGTGACCACGGACAATCTCGCCGCCACCACGGCCAAGTTCAACGCGATTGCAGGCAATTTTCAGTCGCTCACCGGCGACCCGAAAGTGCAGTCCAACCTGCGTGAAACCATCGAAAACATCAAGAACAGCAGCGAGCAGGCATCGTACCTGATTGCGCGGCTGAACAAGCTGGCAGGCGGGCGGCAGAAGCCTGCCTCCGCCGTGCTTGTCCCCGGCCTCGGCGGCGTGGTCGTCACGGGCAGCGGCACGGCAACCATCAAGCCGACCCCGGCGCCGTCTAAAGGCGCTCCGCTGTACCTGCCCCGCGTACAGGCGCTGTATAATACACGCGAGCGGCACTTCCGCACCGATATTGATGCCATCGTGCCCTTTGGCCTTAAGCCCGTCACCTTCGCCCGCGTCGGCGTCTATGGCTTTGGCGATTCGAACAAGTTCATTTTGCAGGGCGGTCAGGGCATCGGCACCGGCGGCAATTTGGATGCCCGTGCGGGCCTGTACGCCTCCAAGCTAAGCGTTGGTGCGGATTACGGCCTCGGCAAGCGCGAAACGCTGTCGCTGGACCTGTACGACCCGAACCACCTGCATATCGACGCCAAAGGTACGCTGATGCTTTCGCCCGACCTCGGCGTCGTTTTGGGCGGCGAGAACATCAACCATCACGGTGGCAGCACGGTAGTCGGCATCGAATACCGGCGCTCCAAATGAGGACGCGCCTTGTCGTCCTGGGGCTGCTTCTGCTGCCTCTCGGCGCGGCGGCATCGCCGAACGCTGGCCTGCGCGGCGAAATGGCAGACATCGCACAGGCCGCGCACGGCCCGGTGGGAGCCGCCGCGCAGATTGTGGAAGGTGGGGCTGTCGTCAGCCTGAACGGCTCCCGGCACTTCCCGATGCAGAGCGTCTACAAGCTGCCGATTGGCATGACCGTTCTGCACCAGATGGATTTGGGAACGCTGACGCTGAACCAGCCAATACGAATTGTGCCAGGCGACTTCGCCGCCCCGTCCCGGCACAGCCCACTTCGGGACCAGAACCCGCACGGAGCCACCCGTACAGTCGGCGAGCTGCTCAGTGATATGGTCACGGTCAGCGACGGCACGGCGTCGGATGTTCTGCTAAAGCGCGTCGGCGGCCCGGCGTCCGTTACAAAGTATCTGCGTGGCCTCGGCGTAAAAAACATGGTCGTGGCGACCTCCGAAAGCGCGATGGCTGCCAGCGAGCAGGTACAGTATCAAAACTGGTCCACCCCCGAGGCAATGGTGGCTCTGCTGTGCGCCTTGCAGTTGGGCCGGGGCCTGTCGCCTGCCAGCCGCCATTTACTTTTAAGCCTGATGACAGCCACTCCAACAGGGCCGCATCAGCTTAAAGGACTGCTGCCTGCTGGAACCGTCGTCGCCCACAAAACTGGCGGCAGCGGGACGGTGAACGGACTGACACGGGCGACCAATGACGCCGGACTTGTCACGCTCCCTGACGGCAGGCATCTGGCCGTCGTCGTCTTCGTGTCGGACACGCGGGCGGACGCGGCGACGCGGGACCGGATCATCGCCCGTATTGCGCGGGCCGCTTGGAACCATCGGCAAAAACTATAACAAAAACTTATAAATCGAAAGACACGCACAAAGGAAACGCAGCTATGAAAGTTATTTTAATGCAGGACATCGCCCAGCAGGGCAAGCAGGGCGAAATCGTCCTCGTCGCAGACGGCTACGCCCGGAATTATTTGTTCCCGCGCAAGCTGGCCGTGGAAGCCGGCGGCGGGGCCATGAAAAACCTGCTCGCCAAACAGGCCCTCGAAGACCGCCGCACTGAAAAGCTCCGCGCCGAAGCCGATCTGACCGCCGAGCAGCTGCAGAACAAGACCGTCACCCTGACCGTCAAAGCCGGGGAAAACAGCCGCCTCTATGGCCGCGTCACCGCCGCCGACATCGCCGAAGCTGTCGCCCGCGACCTGTCCATCAAGCTCGACAAGCGCAAAGTCGGCCTGCTCGATCCCATCAAAGCTGTCGGTGAGTACGAAGTGCCCATCAAGCTGCACCGCGAAGTCACCGTTCCTCTCAAGGTCGCCGTCGTCGCCGAATAGTTTTTCAGCGACATCCTGGGGCCGTGACTTTTCGGAGTCCGGCCCTCTTTGTTCTTGTATAATGCCCTCTTTGCCCCCGGATTAAAATCCGGGGCTGGCAAGGGCGATTGTCCACCTTCGCGGACATAAGAACCGCCCACGGAGCCTATCCTATGTCCACGAAGGTGGACAATCGCACTTCATAGCCCCAGAATTCATTCTGGGGACAACGGCTGCGTTTATCTTTTCTGAGTCCATTTCTTCATGCCTGAACGCAACGATTACGACAAACGAGGCCGCTCCGGCGGCGGCAACGGCTTTGGCGGCAATGGCGGCTTTAGCAATGGCTTCGGCGGCAGCGGCTCCGGCGGCCCCCTCGGCGCGTATGTCCCGCCCCATTCCATTGAAGCCGAGCAGTCTACGCTGGGCGCGATGCTGATTGAGCGGTCGGCGGTCGAGAAAGTCTTTGAGATTTTAGACAAAGACGACTTCTACCGCGACAACCATCAGACCCTGTTTGACGTCATCTCGACTCTCGCCGAGCGCGACGTGCGTGTGGACCTCATTACTGTCCAGGAAGAGCTGAAAAACCGGGACAAGTTAGAGGCCGTCGGCGGCATCGCCTATCTGACCGCCCTCTTTGACACCGTCCCCACGGCGGCCAATGTTGAGTATTACGCCAAAATCGTCGAAGAAAAAGCCACCCTGCGCCGCCTGATTGAAGCCTCTTTAGAGATCATCGGCAGCGCACGCGGCGAAGTCGAAGACGTCGGCGAGGTCATTGACCAGGCCGAGCGGGCCATTTTCGGCGTCTCCCAGCAGCGCACCCAGGCGTACTTTTCCCCCCTGCGAACTCTTTTGCTGTCGGTCTACGACAAAGCCGAAGAGCTGGCTGAGATGAAGTCCAAAATCTCCGGCCTCTCTACGGGCATCGACGACTTCGACGAGATCACCTCCGGCCTCCAGAACACCGACCTCGTCATCGTCGCTGCGCGTCCTAGTATGGGAAAGTGCTTAACTGCTAACACGCTGATTGACGATCCGACAACCGGGGCGCGGGTGACGCTGGAAGAATATGTGCAGCGGCGGTCGCCGACTGTCTTCGGCCTCTCTAACAGCGGCGCAGTGCGCGTGACGCCTATTGGCGCATGGGTAGACAGCGGCATCAAGCCCTGCTTCCGCGTCCGCACCTGTTTGGGACGCACAGTAGACGTCACCGGTCACCACCCGTTTTTGACTGTCCACGGCTGGACGCCCCTGCACGATTTGGCCGTCGGCCACAAAATCGCCGTGCCGCGCCGTGTTCCCGCGTTTGGAACCGACGACGCCCTGCCGCTGGACTTAGTCCGCCTGATAGCCTACTTCATCGCCGAAGGCGGTTTGACCGGAACCTGCCCGAGCTTTACAAACACAGACCCGGTGATTATCAGCGATTTCCAAGAAAGCCTCACGCGGCAGTTCCCCGAAGGCGGCCTTCAGCTCACCCAATGGCTAGACAGCCTCGGCCTGATGGGCAAGCTGTCCGAAGCCAAATCCTTCCCGGACTGCGTGTGGCGCTGGACCAAGCCACATCTGGCCGAGTTCCTGCGCGTCTTGATGAGCTGCGACGGCACAATCTACAGTAGGCAGGGCTACCCGCGCATTGAGTTTGCAGTTGCTTCCGAAGAACTGGCACAGGACGTTCACCATGCCCTGACGCGCTTTGGCATCGTTTCCAAACTCTGGCAGAAGACGCCGCGCTGCTGGCGCGTCGAGATTACCGAACCTGCCTCCGTCACAGTCTATCAAACAGAAATCGGCTGGATTGGCGAAAAAGCAGCCGTTGCACTGACGCTGCCCAACACTACTGAAGAGCCAATTCGGGACACTCCGCTCCGGTCCCCCCAGAATTGGGGGCTAGGGGGCGATTCCAGCACGGACCTCTACTGGGACGAGATCGTTTCCATTGAGCCTATCGGCGACCACCAGGTCTATGACCTGAGCGTGCCCGACGGGGCCAACTTCATCGCGCAGGATGTGTGCGTTCACAACACATCTCTCTGTCTTTCCATCGCCGAGCACGTTGCCATCAAAGAGAAAAAGCCCGTCGCCATCTTCTCACTGGAAATGTCCAAAGAGCAGCTTGCGCTCCGTATGCTCTGCTCGCAGGCGCAGGTCAACTCGCATAAGCTCCGCACCGGGCACTTGACCGAGGACGAATGGACGAAGCTTGCCGGGGTCGTGCAGAGTATGTACGAGGCACCCATCTTCATTGACGACGCCACCGAGACCTCCGCGCTGACCATGCGCTCCAAGTGCCGCCGCCTCATGGCCGAGCATGGCCTGGGGCTGATTATCGTGGACTACTTGCAGCTCATGCGCGGGCATCGCCGCACCGAAAACCGCGTACAGGAGATCGGCGAAATCGCCCGTGGCCTGAAATCGTTAGGCCGCGAGCTGAAAGTCCCTGTCATCGCCCTGTCGCAGCTCTCCCGCTCCGTCGAAAACCGCGAAAACAAGCGCCCCCTGCTGTCTGACCTGCGGGAATGCGTCGTCGGCGACACCCACCTGATGGACGCCGCGACGGGAACACTGCGGCCCATCCGCGACATCCAAGCGGGCGACATTATTCTGGCAATGGATCAGCGCCAGAAAATCCGCCCGTTTGAAGTCGCCCGCGTCTGGTCCACCGGCATCAAGCCCGTGTTTACACTCAAAACCCGCACGGGCCGCACGGTCACGGCTACGGCCAATCACCCCCTGCTGACCGCTCAGGGCTGGAAGCGGGTGGGAGAGCTTCAAATTGGCGACACCATCGCCACAGCTCTGCCAAATCCTGAGTTCGGCGGCGAACTGTTTGTGCCGGACGCCGACCTGCTGCGGCTGCCCGCTGAAGTTGGAACTCTTCTGCCACCCGAAGCGCAGCATGATCTGCGCCCGCGCCGGGACATCTGTGCGAAGTTTGCGGAAAGCCTGAAAGATGAAGTGCTCAGCGTCTGGGCGAACAGCGACCTGCTCTGGGAAGAGATCAAAAGCATCACCCCGGCAGGCGAGGAAGAAGTCTTCGACATCACCGTTCCCGGCTGCGCCAACTTCCTGGCAAACGGCATTGTCGCCCACAACAGCGGTTCGATAGAGGCGGAGGCCGACATGGTCTGCTTTCTGTACCGAGAAGCGTATTACAAGATGAAGGAAGCCTTCAATGCCGAGGCCGAAAACGGCGAGCGTCCCGAGCGGCAGGAGATGGAAGAAACCGAGCTGATTGTCGGCAAGCACCGTAACGGCCCGACTGGCATGGTCAAAGTCGGCTTCATGCCGCAGTTTGCCAAGTTTACGAACCTGGACTTGACGCGCACGGACGAGCCGACCGGCTTCTGAAAAGACAGTGCAGTCTCCCGGCGGCTTTTGCAAACACAGGGAAAGAGAAGATATGCTGAAAGTTCTGGTGATTGGCGGCGGGGGGCGCGAACATGCGCTGGTCTGGAAGCTGGCGCAGAGCCAACAGGTCAGCAAGCTGTTTTGTGCGCCCGGCAACGCGGGCATCGCACAGATGGCCGAATGCGTCCCGCTTGCCATCACGGACAGCGACGGCCTGCTGCAATTCGCTGTGGACAACGGCATTGACCTCACCGTCGTCGGCCCGGAAGTGCCCCTGATTGCCGGGATTGTGGACCTCTTCGAGCAGCGCGGCCTGCGGATTTTTGGCCCCGCCCGCGAGCCGGCCCTCCTGGAAGGCTCCAAAGCCTACGCCAAAGGGCTGATGCTCCGCTACGGCATTCCCACTGCCCACTTCGCCGCCTTCGGCGAGTACGAAGCCGCTTCCTACTACCTGCACTCGCACTTTGAAGCACAGCCCGATGCCCCGCTTGTGGTCAAAGCCGACGGCGAGGCGGCGGGCAAAGGCGTCTTCATCTGCCGCACGAGCGCCGAGGCGCAGGAAGCCCTTGGCCAGATTATGCAGGAGCGCGTCTTCGGGGCCTCGGGCGATACCGTCGTCATTGAAGAGTTCTTGGAGGGCGAAGAAGCCTCGCTGATGGCCTTCACCGACGGAACCACCATTGTCCCGATGCTTGCCGTGCAGGACCACAAACGCGCCCTCGACGGCGACGAAGGCCCGAACACCGGCGGCATGGGCTGTTACGCCCCCGTCCCACTCATCACTCCCGCCTTGTATCAGCAGGCCGTCAGCGAAATCCTGCGCCCCGCCGTAGACGCCATCCGCGAGTCGGGCATCCCCTACAAAGGCGTCCTGTATGCGGGCATCATGGTGGCGAAAGACGGCTCGCTCAAAACGCTGGAGTTCAACTGCCGCTTCGGCGACCCGGAAACCCAGGTAATTCTGCCCTTGTTAGAAACCGACCTCGTAGACATCCTGCTCGGCGTCACCGACGCCCATCTCGACGAAGTAGAAGTGCGCTGGAAGAATCAAAGCGCCGTCTGCGTCGTCCTCGCTTCCGGCGGCTACCCCGGCGCGTATGCCACCGGCCTGCCGGTTGACGGTCTGGAGCAAGTCGCCCATCTGTCTGACGTCGTCGCCTTCCACGCCGGGACCAAGTTCGGCGATGACGGCGAGGTCGTCACCGCCGGGGGCCGCGTCTTGGGCCTGACCGCCTGGGGCGACGACTTCCCCCAGGCCCGCGCCCGCGCCTACGCCGCCGTCAAAAACATCTCCTTCGACCACATGCACTTCCGCACCGACATCGGCCACCGGGCAGAGTAGCTCTTACTTAGTTGAGGGAGAAGAACATGACAGATTACGAAGACTTTACTGCTCGTCTCAAACTTCTTATCAGTAAAAACCCACAGCTTATCACGACAACACTAAGCAATATCTTCCCCATGCGACTTGTCGGAAACAAAACGCATGGGGATTTAGCCGAAATTGCAATTGCGGAGTTCGTCAACCAGTATATGTATGACTTCAAATCAATTCATGTGGGCAAAGATTTGTACCGTGCAAAATCACATGAAGAAGACATCACTATTATCAATGAGATTACAAAAGCTGAATTTCCTGTCAGCTTGAAAGCATATGGGGATGGGCCGCTCCAGCTTTCTACAGACAAGCACTCGCTGATGTTCCCACGCCTTCTGCGAGAAGAAGGCGATATTGAAGACAAAGAAAAACTGGATGCTGTCTTCGCCGATCCTGCATTCTCTGCGTTCAGCGACATCAATGTTCTGCCGCTTATCTATGATGAGAAAAACCAGAGATGCAACATTCTTGTATTTGATTATGAAACGGCCCGAAGCCAAACGGCCCGAATTGTCCAGGAGAAATCCGGTAAAGGCCGGAAACATCCCGTGTTTCGATTTTATGATGCGGCAGGAGACTATATCTGCGAGGTAAGATACGGCGATGCGACAACAAACGCCCTTCAGCGGGGCCTCTGGACGAACACGCGGAATGCACTGAGACACTTTGAAAGCGTTACAAATGGTTGGATCAACTATTCGCATAGTCCCGTTTTAGTCAGTCTCCTCTCACACGCTCTGCTCTCTACAGCAGAAGGGCAAAGCCAGGCTTTAGTCTCTCTCAAAGCGAACGTGGAAGCGCAAAAAGCGAACGCGAAATTATGATGACGCCTCTAAGCCTATTTGATGATTTGGTTCTTGATGCGCCCGAAACCGAGGGGATTAAATATGCCGGGTCAAAACTCAAGCTTCTTCCCACTATTCTAGATTTAGTTCGCAAGACTGGCGCAAAAACAGTGATTGACGGGTTTGCGGGAACCACACGAGTTTCTCAGGCTCTGGCGCAGTCTGGTTATTCTGTTACTGCTTGCGATGTGTCCGTGTGGTCACAGGTATTTGGGAATTGCTATTTGCTAAATACACACCCCGCCCGGCATTACGCGGAGTTGGTTGACTATCTCAACGCGCTGGAAGGAATCGACGGCTGGTTCACGGAACACTACGGCGGCGAGCCAAATCAAGGCTCCTCCCGAGACCCTGACGGTCTCAAAAAGCCGTGGCAGAAGCACAACACGCGCCGCCTGGATGCCATACGTCAGGAAATAGACGTTTTGCCTCTGTCGCAGATAGAGCGTTCTGTTATGCTGACCAGTCTTATTCTTGCGCTGGACGCCGTTGACAACACATTAGGGCATTACGCAGCGTACTTGGATTGCTGGTCTTCTCGCTCCTATAAGCCGCTTCAGCTACGTATTCCTCAATTAATTTCAAGCGAGGGAAGCCACACTGTCTGCCAGGGCGACATTTTCGATGTAATGCCCAAAATATCAGCGGATGCTGCTTACCTGGACCCGCCCTACGGCTCCAATAACGAGAAAATGCCTCCTTCACGGGTACGCTATGCGGCTTACTACCATGTCTGGACGACGGTTTGCCTCAATGACAAGCCGAATGTATTCGGCAAAGTGAAACGCCGCTGCGACACGTCAGACACTCTGGCAGGCTCCGTCTTTGAAGAGTTTAGAAAAGATGATACAGGCCGCTATCTCGCCGTCAAAGCAATCCACAAACTTCTGCGCTGTACCAATGCAAAGCATATTGTGTTATCCTACAGTTCCGGTGGACGTGCCACAGCGACCGAACTGAACGAGTGTATCGCCGATGTTGGCAGGCTGCGGGAAGTCGTGGAAGTGAATTACAAAAAGAATGTCATGGCGGAAATGTGTTCCACAAAAAGCTGGCTTCGAGATGCAGAAGAGCCAAACAAAGAATTCTTGTTCCTGATTGAAAAATAGAAGTATCATCTCACCGAGTATTCTCAAAGGAGACACACCAAGACCGTGTACTTTACTTTTCCAAACGGAAATCATCGTTTTGAGACCGCTAGAAGCCACCGGGCGAAGGGCGCGTGAGCGGCACGCTCCAGATATCGCCCCCGGATGCCGACGTGCTGGTTCATTTCGGCGTCTCGCTTGTCGCCTCGATGGGCGGCAGATACAACCAGCACTGGCACGTTGAATCGCGGCACGGGGCTTGCGTCCTGCGCCGGTGGGGCCAATCAATAAACTCGGATGGACTTGCTTCCGTGCAATATGAAGTGCACCTGATGGCCCAGCTTGCGGAATTGGGGTGGCCTGTCCCGCTTTCAATAGAAGAGCCGGTCGAACGAGCGGGACATTGGTGGAGCCTCGCGCCGCTTCTTCCCGGCACGCTGACGACCGCGCATGGCTCAGGCACGGAACAGCGAAAACGGGGCCGTCTTCTGGCCGAGCTGCACCAGGACCTGGCACAAATTGAAGGACTGGGCCAGCGTCCGGGCTGGCGGCGCTGCGAGGAGATTTTGGCTGACCCAGAATTAGACAGTGTCCTGAGCCACAATGAGCAGAGGTACCCGCAGGAAGTTTCTATTCTCCGGTGGCATTTAGAACGCGCCCGTTTGCGGATTGCTGGTCTTTCTCTGTTTGAGCGGCCCGGCATTGCAATTCACGGAGACTTTACGCCGTGGAACCTGCACTTTGCCGACGACCAGTTTTCGGGTATCTTGGATTTCGAGCTGGCCCATCGGGACCATCGCATCGGCGATTTCGCGCTTGCCTGGCGGGGCAAATACGAGGAGGTCGTCTTTGGGTATGACGAGGTATCGCCGCTGGAGCCGGAGGAATGGGCTTTGCTGACGCCGCTCTGGTGGACCGGTCTGATTGAGGGGGCCTGCCGCGACTTGTTGCGCGGAACCCCCGACGATGGATGGACAATCAAAAAACTGCTGGAACGCTCCGCCCTCATGGGGATGGATGCCGTGCCGTTTCGATAGCTAAAATTGCCGGTGGCAGCCGGGCAGAATAGGAGAATAAAATGCCAACTCGTACCCAAATCTTGGCTGTGTCTTTCATCCTCAGCTTCCTGGGCCTGCATGGAGTGAAGGCCCAATCGCCTGCGCCCGTGCCGCCGCCTGCACTGCCTGATCTCTACACTTTGGTGCCGGAAACGCCCGGCAATTATTTGGCTCCATTGGAAGCCCTGCGTCCACTCCAGGCGCGTTACGCCGCCTCGCCGCAGTGGCGCTCTTTGTACTTTGAAGAGCTGGCGGCACAAGAGTCTTTTGTCGGCAATGATGCTCAGGCACTTGCCGATTTCGACCAGAGCCAGCCGCCCGATGAGGAGCTGACCAATACCGATGCCAAAGCGGCAGTCGCGGCGTTCCACGGCTATCGTCCGGTCGATGCCCGTCAGGCAATTTTGAAGCTGGCAAAAACGCACCGCGTCCTTTTTCTCAATGAAGCCCACCATGTCCCGATGTGCCGCGCCTTTGCATTGTCCCTGCTGCCGGGTCTGTACGCCCAGGGCTTCCGCTACTTCGCTGCCGAGACACTCAACGACAAAGACACGCAATTGCAAAAACGGCGCTATCCAACTCAGATGACCGGCTACTACACTATCGAGCCGACTTTCGGCGAGTTGGTACGGACGGCCTTGAAGCTCGGCTTCCATGTCGTTCCCTATGAATACCATCTCAAGCCCTCACAGGATTTGACCCACTCTAAAAACTTCATGGCCGACGAAGAGCTGCGCGAGCGGGGAGAAGCGAAAAACGTCTACGACCGCATCCTGAAGCATGACCCGCACGCCAAAATCCTGCTGTATGCAGGTTATGGGCACATTGGTAAGAAAATTACAACTGTCACCTGGTCGGCAGGCGACCTGGGACAAAAAACCGCTGGTTCTGCCCTCTTTATCCCAATGGCCGTCTACTTTGAGCGGTTCAGCGGCATTGTGCCTTTCAGTATTGACCAAACGCGGCTGTTTGCCCGCAGTGCCCCTGCCTATGATAGCCTGCTATATCGCTCTCTCGTCGCACGGCATTTAGTGACAGACGCGCCGAGCGTATTCCAAAAGCAGAAGCAGTTTTATGTCCCGCCGAACCTGCGCGGCATCTATGACATTGAAGTGTGCCATCCGCCGACGCGCCTGCGGTACGGGCGGCCCGATTGGCTATCCATGAATGGGCGGCGTACCCCGGTCCTTCTGCCCACCCCTCTGCCGAAGCCGAAGGACGCCGCCCATACGCTGTTGCTGCAAGCGTTCTACGCCGGGGAAGACCCCAAGCAGGCGGTTCCGGTAGACCAAGTTGAGCTGCGTCCCGGCGTGCCTCAGCCCGCGCTTCTGCTGCCCAAAGGCCGCTTTCTCGTGCAGGTCGTTGACGGCAAAGGCACCGTTCTGCGCCGATTCCAAATTACGCACTGACTCACTTTCTCAGACTGGCTCAAAGGAGACACACCAAGACCATGCGCGTTGTTATGTTTAGCTGGGAGTATCCTCCCAAAATCGTCGGCGGCATTTCGCGGCACGTTTATGACCTCGCCCACGCGCTCGTGGCGCGGGGCGTCGAAGTCCATGTCGTCACCTGCGAGCATCCGGGGGCGGCGGAAGAAGAAGTCGAAGACGGCGTTTACCTCTACCGCGTTACGCCCTCGGGGCCGGGCAACGACTTTATTCACTGGGTTCAGCTCCTCAACGATGCCATGCTGGAACGCGGCGATGCGCTGGTCGCCGCGCTGATCAGCAAAGACAGCGAGACGCCGCTGATTTTGCACCCGCACGACTGGCTGGCGCACTTCGCCTCGGCGGCCCTCAAGCACAAGTACCACCTGCCGCTTGTTGCCACCATCCATGCCACGGAGTATGGCCGAAACAGCGGCATCGTTGGGCCGACCCAGGGCTACATCAACTCCGTGGAAGGCCACTTGCAGAACGAAGCCTGGCGGGTGATCGTCTGCACCGAGTTTATGAAGCGCGAGTGCCAGCACGCCCTGCACACGCCCTGGGACAAGATGGATATTGTGCCGAACGGCGTCGATGCCGCCAAGTTCCAGCTTCCTGACTTCACCGCCGAAGAGAAAGCCGTGTTCCGTGCCCGCTACGCCGCCCCCGAAGAGAAGATCATCTTCTTTGTAGGCCGCATGGTCCGCGAAAAAGGCGTGCAAATCTTGATTGAGGCCCTGCCCAAAGTCCGCTGGGGCTACCATGACGCCAAGCTCCTCATCTGCGGCGGCGGCAAGCGCGAGCATTTGGTCAATCTAGCCGCGTACCTCGGCATGGAGCGGCACGTTTACTTCGCGGGCTTCGTGCCCGACGAAGACCTGCTTAAAATCTATTCCATTATCGACATTGCCTGCTTCCCATCGCTCTACGAGCCGTTCGGCATCGTCGCGTTAGAAGCGATGGCCGCGCACGTTCCCGTGGTTGTCTCCGATGCCGGGGGCCTGCCCGAAGTTGTCGAAAACAACGTCACCGGCCTGACCACCTACGCGGGCAGCCCCAACTCTCTGGCCGACGGCCTGCTGAAAATCCTGCATGAGCCGGAGACCGCCGCCCGCCTGGCCGCCGAAGCCTGGGAGCGCGTGCAGACCGTCTTCAACTGGGACACCATCGCCGCGCAGACGCAGGCGACCTACGACCGCGTCTGGGAAGAATACAGCACAAGCGACTGGCGTGCCCCCAACCTCACGCCCGCCCTGCTGGCCGAGGAGCCTGCGACTGAGGAGCTTGCGACTAAGGAGCCTGCCGCCAGAAAGACCTCTGCCAAGAAGCCCGCCCTGCCGACCAAGCCGGACCCGGTTTAAGCAGGCAGTCTTACCGGGAACAAACTAATATGGTTATTGCTTTGATTGTGGCCGGGTATCTGGTTTTGGCGGCCTGTTTCTACCTATATCTGACGCGGACGGCGGCCAATGTGTCTCTGCCGACGCGGCGGCGTCCCCACAAATGGCTGCGCCCCCGGCGCGTGCGCGGCGAGGCTATCCTGCGCCGCCTGCGCCCGCTCCTATCCCTGCGCCTGCCGAAGCATTCGCGGAAGGATTAAGCGTAAAGAATAAGAAAAAGCCCGCTGGGTATCATCCCGGCGGGCTTTTTTGTTTCTGCCCCATGTTTGTTTTTGCTGCGTGCAGGAAAAACGCACAACGGCGGCGAATAGACCACGCATGACGCAGCCGTTAGGGATAGGAATCATTGGAACCGGCAGCATCGCGCAGCGCCGTCACCTGCCCGCGTTCCTAAAACTACAGGCCGAGGGATTGGTGCGTGTGGTTGCGCTTTGCGATATTGACCCGCCCGCGCTTCAAATTGCCTCGGCACAAGCCCCCGAGGCGCGGGCGGCGACGGGTTACGCCGACCTGCTGGCAATGCCCGAAGTCGATGCCATAAGCATCTGCACCCCGAACTATCTGCATTTTCAGCACGTCTTAGACAGCTTCGCGGCGGGCAAGCACGTTTTGTGCGAAAAGCCGCTGGCGCTGAACGCTGTCGAAGGCGAGGCGATGGTCGCGGCGGGGCACGCGGCGGGCAAACAGTTTCAAGTGGGCCTCAATATCCGCTTCGGGGCCGGGCCGCAGGCCGTTAAACGCTTTGTGGACGACGGCAAGCTGGGCGACATCTACTACGCCCGCGCCCATGCCCTGCGCCGCCGGGGCATTCCCGGCTGGGGCCTGTTCACCCAAAAAGACAAGCAGGGTGGGGGACCGCTGATTGATATTGGCGTGCATATTTTAGACCTGACGCTCTGGCTGATGGGCTACCCGAAGCCCGTCTCCGTCAGCGGGCAAACCTATGCCAAGTTCGGCCACCGCGAGGGCGTGATTGGCCTGATGGGCCAGTGGGACCCGAAAACGTTCACCGTGGAAGACTTCGCCGCCGGGTTTGTGCGCTTTGAGAACGGCGCGACGCTGTCTTTAGAGTCCTCGTTTGCCGCCAACATCGCCGACGGTGAGTACCACACGAGCATTCTGGGGACCGAAGGCGGTGCGTATCTGGAGCCGCTGAACGACGCCGCGACCCGCCTGTTCCGCGAGGAAAGCGGGACTCTCACCGACACGACGCCCGTGTTTCTGCCCACGGTGCAAACCCATGAGGCCGAGCTTCGCGCCTTCGTGCAGGCGCTTCTGACCGACACGCCCGTTCCCGTCCCCGGCGAGGAGGGCCTGCGGGTGACGCGCATCTTAGACGCCCTGTACCTTTCCGCCGAAACAGGCCGCGAAGTGCGGCTGGATTAGACCCCCCGCGCCTCTTTTCGCTCCTGCGTGCCTGAAGTAATCCCAATGAGCCAAACCTACCCCGAGCCTCAGCCCGTTCCGCCCACCGCCGCTGGTCCCGCATCGAAGCGGGGCGGCTGGCTGGCCGCCATCCTGCCCGTCGTCCTGATTGCCGCGTGTTCGGAGCTGGGCATCTCTGTTCTCAGCAACTCCGCGCTGCCCATCTACTTCACCACCGGCCTGAAAATTCCCACGAGCGTCTACACGCTTCTCATGCTGCCGTTCTTTATCAGCGAAGTGCTGTTCAAATCTCCCCTCGGCGTCCTGGCAGACCGGGTGGGGCGGCGGCCCCTCATGCTCGGCGGGGCGCTCGTAACCGTCTTCACGCCGCTGATCCTGATCAGCGTTCACTACAACCCGGCGGCGGCGACGGCGATCATCACGCTGCTGGTGTTCGGCATCCTGCGGGCGATGGACGGTGCAGGGCAGGCGGCCATCTGGCCCTCCCTGTATGCGTATGTCGGCGATGTGGTGGCCGAAAAAAGCCGGGGCGCGGCGATGGGCCTTCTGAACGTGGTCTATATGGCGGGCCTGTCGCTGTCGCTTTTAATTGGCGGGCTGGTGGACAGCACCTTCGGGCCGATCTTCACGCACGAAATGACCTTTGGCGGGCAGCTCCACAAACTTGGAAAACAGGTTGGCTCGCATCTGCACCGGGAACACGCCGCCCGTGTCGCCGCCGCCCTGCCGCCTGCTCCCCTCAGCCATCAGCCGGAATACTACTACCCGTCGTTTATTCTGGCGAGCCTGCTGTTCGCGCTGGCGACCTTTGCCGCGCTGGCCGTCCGCGAGCGCCGCCGCGCCGGGGTCGTGGCCGCCGCCGCCGACGCAGAAGCCTCCAATGAATCCGTGAGCTGGTCCGGCTTCATGGATGCCCTCCGCACCGTGCCGCAGTTCCTCGGGCTGGCCGTCGTCACCTTCCTCGGTATCGGCTGCATCATGCCGCTGGTCAAAAAGTTCGCGCTTGACGAATACGGCATGACCGAGACCGCGTTCGGCATTCATGCCCTCGGCCCGGCCTTTGTGATTGCGTTGATTTCCGTTCCCGTCGGGCATTTGGCCGACCGCTGGGGCAAGACGCAGTCGGTCCGGGCGGGCTTCGCCCTGTGCGCCCTCGGGCTGTGGGGCATTCCGCTTCTGCATCACTTCCATGTCGGCATCCTCGGGTTCATCGGCGCGGTGACCGTGCTGGGCGTCGGCTTCGTCGCGGCGTTCCCGGCCTGGCTGGCCCTGCTGGCGGACCTCGGCGGCGAAGAGCGCCGGGGCACGGTCTTTGCCGCCGTCTCCACAGCGCAGGGCATCGGAGCGCTCGGCGGCGTGGCCGTCAGCGGGCTGCTCTACGACAAGATCGGCCACATCGCCCCCTTTGTGGCGGCCTCCATTCTGGTCAGCCTCGGCACCCTGCTGGCCTTTCTGTTCGTCCGCCCACAAGCCATTCAAACGTCCGAAAAAAAACTTCAGAAACATTGAAGAAACATTGAAGCTGACGGCGCAAACGAAGGTCAAAGAAAAAGGCAGGGCGAGTTTTCGTAAAAAATGGAAACACCCGCTTGCCAAACCTCCGGCGCTGTGTTATAATTAATCAGCCCTGGGTTTCAGGGCAGTAAAATCGCACTGTCTGCCTCCAAGATTTGACTTTGTGCCCGACGCCGTTTCGGCTGACTGCTGACAATAACCGCCCGTCCTTTTAAAAGAGAGCCTTTTCTGTGAGTACCCATTCACCGCTTTTCACCGCATCGTTTCTTGGCCGCTCGCCCCGAGAGCCGCGCACAACCAGGGAGGTTGTATCCGTCTTGAACGCAAAACGCACTGCTTCCGGCGCTTCGCGCCCGTCTCGTCTTCTGCTCGCCACGCTGCTTCTGTCGCTGCTGACGGGCCTTGCCCCCCGGACCGCACAGGCCAGCCTCGGCGATGCGCTTGCCCTGCGCTCACTGCTGAGTTCCGCCCATGTGCAGGCCTCCGCCCCCGGCTACTCGTCTCCGGCGGGCTTCCGCAGCATGCCCGGCGGACGCACGATGATTGATCATCGCCTGCTGAAGTCCGGGGCGCTCCGCCGCGCCAATGCCACCACGGCAAACACGGTTCCCATTCCGAACGCCACGCAGTCATTCGATATCGACAACCCGCTTCCCGCGTTTGAGCCGCTGGTTGGCTACGGCAGCCTGGCAGTCATCAACAACGACCCGACCAACGCGGCGCTGTTTATCAACCACCTGACCCCCACCAACCTGACCCCGGTGTGGTCCGCCGACCAGACATTCATCGTCTTTTCGTCCAACCGCACCCTGACCGGCGACATTCAGCCCGATGGCCGCTTCCACCTCTGGGCTATCCCCGCCTCCGGCGGCGAAGCCTACCAGATCACCGGCGATTCCAACACCGACCCCAACATCCGGGGCGAGTTCTTCCCCGCCCTGTCCGCCAACAACAGCAAACTGGCCTTCGTGTCCGACGCACAGTCGCCTGGAGTCCGCAACCTGTTTGTTCTCGGAGCCAGTGTCGCGGGAACCACCTCCGCCGGCGGCTTCTCGTTTAATGCCCTGGTGGCCAACAACAACGCCCAGGGAAGCAAGACGAATCCGCCCTACCTGCTGGATGTTTCCAAATCGGACCCTCGTGCGAACGGCATCACCTCGGTGACGATCCGCAGCACTGTGAGCCAGGCCGACAGCTCGGCCCAGACCGGCTTCGGCAATGTCCAGCGGCCCACGTTCTCACCCGGCAACGACGGCCTCATCGTGTTCTCGGCATTCTCTACTTCCGGTGCGAGCGCCGGGCACTACCATTTGTACTTCCTGTACACCAACAGCCTCGGCTTTGACCCGAACAACAACTTTTCGTTTCCTGGCAAGCTGACCGACGGCCTCGCCGATGACACCGACCCTGCCTGGTCGCAGGACGGCCAGAATATCGCCTTTGCGTCTACAGCCAATGCCGTCACCACCAAAAACACCAACAACAGCTTCGGGCCGAACCCGCCCACCGCCGTGCAGGACCCGAACCAGTCCCAGTCGCAGACGACCATGACTGCGGGCAACACCCTGCGCTCGATCTTCCTCATCAGCTCCGGCGGCGGCTCGGGAAGCGGCTTTGGAACCGTGCCCACGGCGCTTGTCGACGGGCGCGTGACGGCGGCGGGAACCGACAACTTCGGCCCTGCATGGAGCTACTCGACTTCGACGTACCGGAACCAGTATACCAATCCCGCGCCCGGCTTCTCCTACCTGGCCTTCGCACGCGGCGCGTCGCCGACCGCCATGCATGACATCTCCTACCTGCAAACCGCACGCGGCCTTGATAGCGGAACCCAGACGCTCACGCCCGAAGGCGCGAACCTCGGAGCCTCCACCAACACCGCAGTCACGCTCAACACGGACAACACCGCTGGAGCCTACGACAATGTGTACCCGACCTGGTCGCCGTTCCTGTCCGTGTTCAGCATTGCCTACCAGACCGGCAACTTCACCAATGGCGCACTGACCTCCGGCGCATACAGCCTCAATGCCGATGGCACACTGGCCCCAGGCACGATTGCTGGCGGGCGCACTGTCACCTACAACGACCCGACTACTGCCAATCCGTCCGAAGTCGCTATTTCCATCCCCGAAGGCGGCACTGCCAACACGTCCGACCCGAACACACAAACCTACACCGTCGGTGCGAACTATTCCGGCATCTTCCAGTCGCAGGTGCTGAACCTGGACCCGCCGACCCTGCTGCGCTTCGCGCCGGACCAGGTCATCCATGTCCAGGCATCGGGACCGCGTGACAACAGCACGCAGCCGCAGTCCCTGGACCCCGTCAATGGCACGTCCAACAAGCTGGCCGTTACCGGCAACCAGTATGTGAGCTTCACCGTCCGCCTGTCCAACCGTGAAGCAGGCATCGACAACACTGGCGGTCCCACCCTCGGCACGGGTAACCCGGCGGCGACGGCGGCCAACAACCCGAAAGTCTTCCTGCAAATCAAGGACCCGGACTCCAAGTATCAGGACAAGCAGCGCCTTGAACACAAAGTCTTCGCCAAAGACCCGCTCTTCACCGGTCAAACCAACCGGACTGCGCTGAACGACTCTCTGGGCAACACCGCGAACTTCGGTATCGGTCTGGCTTTTGGTGGCTTCGAGATGGGAGCGACCGTTACCGGCGGGGGTCCCTACGGCTACCCGTCTTACACGGCCAATCCCACCCCGAACTATGTGCAGCCACGTGGCCCGCATGGTGGTCACTGGATTTTTCCTAACGGCAACAACCCGCGCAATACGTTTATTTACGTGGGCAAAGGCGGCGGCGGAACCAACACCGGCACGGACCCCAGCAATGGCAACGCGGCAATTCGTGGCGGCGACCCGGCCCTGTTTATCCCGACCGGACCCGAGTACGAGGCCCAGCTCATTAACCCGCAGTTCGCCGCCACGCCGGGCGGCTCCGGCACGGACGCAGCGCTCAACGACTACCGCTCGCCCTACTATCTGGCAGGCATTGATGACCAGCAGGCATTCAGCGGAAGCCTCAACCCGCCGCGCCTGACTGTTAATACGACTGACCGGACCGGCAACAATATCCCTGCCGAATACCTTCAGATGGTCGTCTCGCCCGTGCAGGACAACAAAGGCGGCGTGCTTTACACCGTCACCTGGCGCACGCCCGCCTCGGTCAGCGACTTCTACCTGGATGTGATCGCCTACGATAAGGCCCTGTTCCCGAACATCCCGTCGGACACATCGCGCTACGCCACCGGACGCAGCTTCAACTGGCGCATCTATGACAACATCGGCGGCTTTAGCACGCAGACCAGCATTGGCAACAATGACATCCTGTTTGTGTCCGACTATGCCCTGGGCCAGAAGTTCGCCGCCACCACCTTTGGCGGCCAGAGCCTCAACCAGAACCTGATCCCAAAGCAGTTCGGGACCGAGTCCTATATGACCGATGTGGATGTCAACATCCTGCCGGACCGCGTTTACGCCGGTATCCCGACCGATGCGGGAAACTATAACTTCCAGCCTGCCCTGAACCCGTTCTTCGGCAGCCCGCTCAGGACACAGCGCACGGGAAACGTGGTTGATACCAGCCCTACTGCGGTGCGGACACAGAACGCCCTCGGCGTCGGCTCTTACTTCGATAGCGTCCTGACAGAAAAAGACAATGGCCTCGATGCGGGACTGCCCATCGTGCCAAGCATCGGCTCCCAGAAATACTCCATCTGGCGCATTCTGTCACGCGGCCCGGTCCCGGACACGCTGCTCCAGTCTTATCAGCCGCAGGTCACGCAGCAGCCCGCCGTCAATGACACGCAGAACGGCGTCACCGTCAGCACGCCTGCCGCCCCCGTTCTGGACGCGCATCGGTGCGTCATCTGGCTGTCGCCCTACACGGGCAGCCTGCTGGTTGACCCCGGCACGCTCGATGACCTGGACCTGACCGGCGTGCCCAACGTCAACAACCGCGTCCGCACACAGGTCGCCCTGCGCTCCTTCGTGCAGAACGGCGGACGCCTCTGCATCACCGGCCAGGATGTCGGCAATGCGCTGACACAGGGCGGGATCACGGCTAATGCCGCCGGAAGCTTCCTACCGGATGTCCTGAACGCCAAGTTCGCAAGCAACGGGAGCGGCTCGACCTCGCTGAATGCCACCAACAACCGCATCTTCGGCAACCCGCTGTTTGATGGGTCTGGGGGAGGCACGAACGGCGGCCTGCGCTATCCGACCCTAAGGGGAGATATCATCGGCGGGTTCTTTATCCCTGGAGATTTGTTCTTCCCCAACCAGCAGCTTCTGCGCCTGAGCAGCACCGATCAAAATGATGGGGCCTTCGATGAAATCCCCTCCAACCGTTTGCCCGGCGGCGCAAGCATTCAGGGACAGTCGGACGTGCTGACTCCCCTGAATGGAGCGATTGTCGGAGCCAGCTATGCCGATGGCACCGGCGGCGCGGCGCTCGTCTTCCATGACGACCCGTATGCGGCAGCCGGTCCGCATACCCTGCCCAACGGCGGCACGGGAAGCCGGACTGTCTACGCAGGCTTCAATCTAGGCGCATTGTCCAATGACTACTTCAGCTCGGACGCGCCTAACCCCGCGCAGAGTTCGCCCACCGTTATCCCGGACCTGTACATCCCGGATGTCATCCCGCATAACACCCGCGCCGAGGTGATGCACAACATCGTCACCTACCTGCGGACCGGCTCCATCACAGGCCGCATCACGCAGACGGCGGGCGGCAACGGCCAGAGTCCCAATGCGGGCGTGCCGAGCGCGACCGTCTACATCAAGTCCATCAATCGCAACGCCGTCCCCAGTACACGGCCTGTCTTCAGCACGACCACGCTCAGCGACGGCAGCTTTTCTATCCTGGGCGTCGAACCCGGAACCTACCAGCTCTTTGCCTACAAGAGCGGCTATACTAATGCTGTCAGCAATCAGGGCATCCAATTCACCATTGAAGGGGATACCACCACCACCGGCTCGCTGACCATTAATCCGGTCCCGCCGGGCAGCATCGCCGGTATTGTCGTGGACAGCACCGCCGCCCAGACTCCTATTATTGGCGCGACCGTCACGATCACGTCGCAGGATAACACGGTCACCCGCACCACTACGACCTTTGACGGGATGCAGGCAGGCCAGCCGAAGGGCGACTTCCTGTTCTCCGGCGTGCCCGTGACCACTTATACCATCGCCACGGCCAGCGGCCCAGCGAACGACCAGAATCTGCCTCAATACACGGCTGCCACGAAAGCCAATGCGCCGTTTGATACCAGCATCGTCGTTCAGTCCGGCGTCACCACCGGAGATGGAACCATAAAGGGTGGTGTCACCTTTACGCTGGCTCCCATCGGGGGCAGTGTCTCGGGCCGCGTCTTTGTTGGAACCAACGACGCAGCGGGCGGCGCGGCGGCGGCAGGAGCCGCCGTGCAGGCGTTCGCTGGCACGGACACAACGGCTGCCGCTCTGGCCCAGACCACGGCGGATGCAAACGGGGCCTACAACCTGACCGGCATTCTGCCGGTGGCCTCCTATCCTGGGACAGCCACACCGGTCACAATCAAGGTCAGCAAGCCCGGCTTCACAGACCAGACATTCACCGTCGCGCTGTTCCTTGGGGACATCGTCAGCAACAAGTTCGTCGGCCTGACCGCGATCCTGCCGGGCAACCTGACCGGCCAGGTTACGTTCACCAATGGCGACGCGGCTTCCGGGGCCATCGTCACCTTCACACCCGCCAGCGGGACCGGGGTGATCAAGACGACCACGGACACGAACGGCAACTACAACATTGCCGCCCCCTCTGGCACTTACTCGGCCTCGGCGATGGGAGCACTCAACCCGCATGGCACGCCGACGGCGGCGGCGACCACACCGATCACGGTGACGGTGCAGCCAGGCACGCCTACGAACACAAACTTCAAGCTGACACTGATCCCGCCGACCTTCTCTGGGACCGTGGTGAGCACCGCCATGGCAGCAACCTCGACAACTCCGGCTGTCGCGGAGGCCCCGCTTGCCAACGCACTGATCACGGTGACGGACGCCAACACCGGCGCGACCGTCGGCTCGACGCTGACAAATGCCAATGGCGCGTACACGACGGCAGGAACCATCAAACTGGTGAACGGTGGCATCTATACCATCGTCGCCTCGCTGGCGAGCTACCAATCCGTCACGGCGCAGGACCCGTTCACGCCGGGGAGCCAAAATACGAAGATTACCTTCTACAATGGCGACGTCGCCGTGGGCCAAACGTTCCGTCTGACACCGCTTGATCCTGGTACGGTCAGCGGAACCGTTGTCGACAACACCGGCGTAGTGGTCCCCGGTGCAACCGTGACCCTGACCTCGACCGACAAAACCATCACCCGCACGGCAGTCACCGACGGCAACGGCGCGTATGCTCTCCCGATGGGCGGCGTGCCCGCCGGAAGCTACAACGCTACGGTGGTGGGACCGAACAACGCCAATGGCAAGGCCAAATACACGCCGCCACCGGCTCAGACGGTCACTGTCTCGCCTAGCACGACCGCGACCGCGAACTTCACGCTGACGCAAATCCTGCCGACCTTCGCCGTGACCGTCACCGACGCCACCACCGGCGCGGCACTGACCAACGCCCCCGTGACCTTCACCCCGGCGGCGGGCGGCACGACCACTACGGTGACCGCGAACACGGGGGGAGTCTACACCTCGCCCGGCCTCGCCCCCGGAACCTACACCATCACCGCCTCGGCTCCCAGCTTCTTTGACGGAGCCGCCTCGGCAACGGTAGACCTCGGCGACATCGGTACGCCACTGGCCCTGGCGCTCAACCAGAAAGCCACGGTCTACGGCCTCGTGACCGACAGCGTCACCGGCGCGGCGCTCTCCAGCGTCACGCTGACCCTCACTAATACGACCGGCGGCACGGCAGTCACCACGACGCCCGCCACCATCACGACTGCCACGGCGACCTCCGCCGGACCGGACGGGGCGCTTCAGAACTACACGTTCAGCCTGCCGCCCGGCACGTACACGCTGACTGCGACAAAGGCCAACTACACACAGGCGTTCTCTAAAGCCTTCACCGTCGGCAACGCGGCGCCGGTGCGGGTAGACCTCGCGCTGACCAGCAGCATCGGCACACTGGGCGGCCTAGTGACAAACGCCGTCGTCAACAGCACCACGCCGGTCGGCGGCGCGACCGTCACCGTCACCGATCTGGGCGGCAAGGTCGTGGCGTCCTTCACGACCAGTACCTCGGTCACGACTGGACCGGACAACCAGGCTCTGAACTACACCGGACAGGTCCTCAACGGGACCTACTCGGTGACCGTCACCCAGGGAACCCGCAAGACCAACGCCAAACAGGTGACTGTCAAAGGCGGCGTCTTCACACGGGCCGATTTCTCGGGCAACGGCGGCCTGCCCGCGCTGTACACGTTCACCGCAGGGCTGAAGTTCTTCTCGACGCCCTACGACTACAGTGGCCTCGGCTTCGACGGCCTCTTCGGAGCGCTCAACACAGCCCCAACCGGCTCGACCCCGAACGGCAACCGCTCTCATGTCGCGGTGTGGAACCCCACCGTCGGGCAGTACCTGCTCGACCCGACCGCACCTGCCGATACCGTGCGTCTCGGACAGGGTTACTGGGTGTTCCTGAAAAACGACGTGCCCGTGACGCAGCAGGGAACCACGCCGGGGACGGCCTTTGTGGCCCAGCCGCTGAACCCGACCTGGAACATGATCGGCGTTCCGAACCCTAGCGGCGTGCCGGTGTCCAGCCTGATGTTTGACAACGGCGCAGGCGGCAAAATCACCTTCGCCCAGGCATCCAGCACGCAGTATGCGATCCTGACGCCGAACGTCACAAACATCTACCGGTACGATGCTCCCAGCAACACGTATCAGCCCGTCAGCAACGGAGAAGTTCTCCAGCCCTGGCAGGCCTACTGGATACGGGTGCGCGTTCCGGCCACGCTGGAAATCCCCACCGGGGCCGGCACGACCACGACGCCGACTACGCCGACTACGCCCACTGGCCTGCCCGGAACGCCCTGATCCGGCAGCACTCGAAAACGGCGGAAGCACTGGCTGCTTCCGCCGTTTTCTCCCGTATCTTGCCCGCCGAGAAATTTCCTGCGGCATTTGCGTAAAAACCGCTTGCGTAAAAACCGCCGCTATGTTATAATCGTCAAGCCGGGGCACTGCCCCACTGTTTTTGTATGCTTGGCAATTTTGTCCTGTTCTAGCTCTCTGGCCGCGCCGCACTCCCTGAGACCATCTTTGGGAGACGCGGCCAATCATCGAATGATCTCCTGCCGCCCGTTCGGACAGTTTCGTCCGGGCCGGGTGTCCCCAATCCGAGAGGTTCAACCCGCTTGAAAGCACTACGTCCCCTATCTTTGCGTGCCGCCCTGTCTTCGTCCCGCGCCGTCAAACCAATGCTGACAGGCTCCGCTGCGGCGGCCTCCCTGGCGCTTGCGGCAGGTCTGCTCGGCGCGGCCCCCGCGCCCGTGCATCACGGGCTGGGGCAGGCGCTGGCCCTGTCTGCCGTCCGGGCGTCCTTCCCCGCCCAAGTCAAAGCCGCCTCCGGTCCCCGTCGGGGCAGCGATGGCCGCTACATCTATGACCGGCCTGCGCTCACCGGCCGGTCAGCGTCGCAGCAGGCCGCCACGCTCCTCAAACACGGCGCCCTGCTCCGCCCCCGCGCTGCGGCAGGTACGCCCCTAGTCAACGAAGCCGTGCAGACCTTTGATGTCTTCAACCCCGCGCCCGCGTTCGCGCCCCCGACCGGGCAGAACACGTCCCTGACCCCGACCAACCTGTATCCGGTCTGGACGGCGGACGAGACAATGATTGTCTTCTCCTCTAACCGGACCGCCACAGGCACGATCCAGCCCGACGGCCGCTTCCACATCTGGGCCATCCCCATCAACGGCGGCGCGGCAGTCCAGCTCACCAGCAGCACCGGGCCGACCTCTGGCGGAACCGCCCCCGGCACGCTGAAAGGCGAGTTCTACCCCGCCCTCAGCGCTGGCAATAACCAGTACCTCACGTTTACCTCCGATGCCCAGACGCCGGGAACCCAGAACCTTTACCGCATCCAGTTCAGCCCGACCACGGTGAACGTCTCTGACACCACTGCCGCTGGCCCGTCCTCGCTGACCATTCGCAATGACGCCTTCGCGGTCAGCGCGGGCGGAACCGGCTTCTCGCAGGTCGGACGGCCCACCTTTGCCGGTCGCCCCGACGAGATCGTCTTTGCGGCTTTGACCACCGGCGGCTCCAATGCTTCCTACCGGAACCACTTCCACCTGTACTATATGTACACCGGAACCGGCGGCTCGGACCCGTCCAACCCGTCCCTGCCCGCCAAAATCACCGACGGCCCCGCCGACGACACCGACCCGGCCTACTCGGCAGATGCCCAGTTTATTGCCTTTGCGTCCACCGCCACCGGCATCACCCAGACCGGACAGCAGCCCGGCGGACGGCTTGATCAGACACTGACACTGACCTCCGCGCCCGGAACCAATCGGAACCTGTTTCTGCTCGGCGGCGGCGCACGCAACAATGCCTTTGGCGGCGTCACACTCGCTGGAAAGCCACTGAACATCACCGGAACCGACAACTATGGCCCCGCGTGGTCCTCGCTGAACCGCAACGCCTACCTGAACCCCGCGCCCGGCGCGGAGTACCTGGCCTTCTCACGCGGCAACTCGCCCGCTGCCATACACGACGTTTACTACCTTCAGGTCCTGAGGAATGTCGACTCCGGCGGCGAAAGCGGCCGCTCCAATGAAGCCGCCACCACCCCCCTGGTCGCGCAAACGCCCGTCTACCGGGTCAACAGCGGCGGCCCGACCGTCAGGGCTGGCGTGAACACGTTCACCTCGGACACCGGCACGGCAGGCGTCGCCGTCAACGGCGGCACGGCGGAGACCATCACGCCGCCCGTCACCACCAACACCGTCAACGACCCGACCGCACCGGCGGCGATTTACAACACCGACCGCAACGGTACGTTCGCCTATAGCTTCTCGAACCTGACGCCGGGGACCAACTACACCGTCCGCGTCCACTTGTCCGACCCCAAAGATGCTGCCGTTGGCAAGCGCATCTTCAACATTCTGGTCAACGGCACTCTCCAAACCGTGAACGTGCCCGGCATCGGGGACACTTCGAACATTGACATTGTTCAGCTTGCCCAGGCGTCGCCGGGCCGTCTCGACGGCCTTGTCATCGATTCCGCCACCGGCAGCCCCATTCCCGGTGCGACCGTAACGATCACAGATGGCGCAGGCCAGCCCGTCGCCACTACGCCCAGTCCGCTGACCACGTCCACTGCAACCACGCCGGACCCCGCCGGCGGCACGAATGTCAACTACAACACCCAGCTTCCGCAGGCCCTGTACACCGTCACTGTAACCGCGCCCGGCTACCCGGCGCAGTCCCAGATACTCAACGTCACCAGCGGCGCGGTCGTCCGCGCCGACTTCGCGCTGACCCAGGCCACTGGAACCGTCTCCGGCACGGTCAAATCCTCGGCGGGTGCGCCGCTGCCCAGCGTTCCTCTGACCGTCATCGCCGTCGGCCCGAACAATACGCCCGGTGCCAACGTCGTCGGCAACTTCGTGACCGGTGCCGGGGGAAGCTACTCGCTGACCCTGCCCGCCGGCTCGTACTTCATCACGGCGGAGCCGTCCAACAACTATCAGGTGCTGACGCAGACGGTGACCGTGACCGCTGCCACCAACACAATCAGCAACTTCTCCCTGCAAACTGGTACGGCCACCGGCATCGTCGGCGGCCTGGTGACAAACTCGGTTTCCAAGCAGCCCCTCGGCGGCGTACTGGTGGAAGTGCTTCAGGGACAGAACGTTTTCTCCCTGACCCGCACCTCCACGACGACGACCACGCCCGCCGCGCCGAACGGCGATGGAAAGCCCGTCAACTACCAGCTTCGCGTCCCGATCGGCGACTACACGGTTCAGTTCCTCACGCCCGGCTACACTTCGCAGCCCGCCGCCGTCACCGTCGTCAACACAGGGACAGGAACCGCCGCCGCCAACGACTTTGCCCGCCTGGATTCTCCGCAGGTCAGTCAGTCTGCCGTCGTCGGCCAGAACACCGCCGTCGTGCAGGACTTTGACACGTTCACCGGCCAAAACGGCAGCATCACTGTCTCGTTTGCCCCCGTGGCAAACGGCGGCGACCCACCCATCGTGCAGGGCATCGAAATCCTGTCCAGCCGTGACCCTGGCAACAGCAGCGGCCTTGGCTCGAACCCCAACGGCTTCAACTTCAACCCACGGGATGGCATTACGCCGTCCCTGAGCAGCGCCATCGGCGGAGATGGACTGATCAACCTGAGTTTCTCCGCTCCCGGCAGCACGCCGTCGTACTACAACATCTACCGCACCACGCAGGGGACCGGCCAGGAAGGCAATCTGCCCTACCGCACCAACATCACGACCACGACCTTCCTGGACACGCCGGTCCAGAACGGCGTTGAGTACTACTACCAGGTCTCGGCGGTCTATAACGAGTCGCTGACACCCGAAGGTGTTTCGGTCGGTACGTCCGACCCCAATGCCGCCGTCAAGCTGAATACCGACGACAACGCCGTGTCCTCGCTCGGCGGGCAGTACGAAGACTCGTACCCAACCTGGGCGCCTGGCCTGACCCTGTTCAGCATCGCCTATTCGTCCAACCGCAGCGTCACCTATAACAGCCCGGTCACGAACCGGCCTTCCGAGACGGCCATCTCCGTCCCGCAGGGCGGGGCGCTCGGCGGCGGCGGCACGGTCGGCGCAAGCTACAGCGGCATCTTTGAGTCGCAGGTCATCAACCTTGACCCGCCGACCCTGGTGCCTTACAGCGGCAGCGAAGTCGTCCACATCGCCGACCAGAACGGCGTGCAGTCACGGGCTAACCTCACCGGCGGTCGTCCTGTGACGATCACCGTCCGCCTGAGCAGCCGCGAGGCAGGCGTGGACAGCAACAACGTCTATGTCCAAATCAAAGACCCGGACTCCAAGTACCAGGACGCCCAGCGGATGGAGCATAAAGTCTTCACGCATGACTCCGCGTACACCTTCCAGTCCAACAACCCGTACCTGAACAGCCCCGACAGCGGCTCCTCCACCCTCCTTTTCAATGGGGGCGGCTCAACCGGCTACAATTACTTCGGCTTTGATCTTGGCGGTCCCCAGTCGCAGCGGGGCGCGGTCGGCGGCATCGATGCCAGCGGCGAGCCGATTGCCCTGGGAACCACCCCGACAGCCAACCTGAACAGCACCAATCCGGTCACCACGGGCGACGACGGCAAGCCTCTCGTGGACGCCAAAGGCAACCCGAACATCCCGCAGGGCTTCGACCCGCAATTCTACATCCCCTTCGGGCAGGAGTACGAGGCGCAGGCCGTCAACCCCGCTTACGCCAGCACACCTACCGGACCGGGCAATGATACGACCCCGGCTGACTACACCAACCCCTACTACCTGGCCGGGGTGGATGATCAGCGGGCTTTCAGCGGCTTCGCCGCACCCGGCGCACTGGAAGGCACGGTCTCTGCGTATGATCCCAACACGGGAAATGTCAACCCCGTGGGCGGCGCGACCCTTACCCTGACCGACGTCTTCACCGGCGCACCCGTGGCAACCACGCCCTCCGCGCTGATCTCTTCGGCGACACAGACTACGCAGCCGGATGGGTCCAAAGGCAACTTCTATGCCACTCTCGCGCCGGGTCAATACCGTTTGACAACCATGCTGGCCGGCTACAGCACGAATGTCGAAACTATCTTTATCTCCGAGCGCGGCACGTACCAGGTTGGCAGCATCCTTCTGTTCCCCGGAACGGTTACCAATGACAACTCGTTTGTCTTCTCGCAGTTCCAGACCGGCAACGGCCACCCGCCGCGTCCGACCGCCAGCTACACCGTGAACACCACAAGCACCACACCCTCCGGGATTTCGGTGACGACGCCGGTGTTCCATCCCGCCGAGTGGCTCAAGCTCACCCCCCTGCCGGATGCCCAGCAGGACGGCGGCGGCGGCGTGCTGTACTCGGTGCCGTGGACACCGCCCGTCTCTGGCAGCGACTACTACCTGGATGTCGTCGCCTATGACAAGGCCGTGTTCCCGAACTTCGCGGGCGGCACATCTCGGTTCTCCGGCGAGCGCTCCAACTGGCGCATCTACGACAATGTCTGGGGCTTCAGCACCCTGAGCGACATTGGCGTGAACGACATTCTGTTCGTGAGCGACTACGCGCTGGGCCAGAAGTTCGCCGGAACGACCTTCGGCGGCCAGAATAGCCTGGTCAATCTCGTGCCCAAGTTCTACGGGGCTGAGTCCTATCTGACCGACATTGACATCAGCCTGCTCCCCAACACGACCTACGTGTCGCGGGTCATCGCCGGACGCAAGTTCCCGATTACTCTGGCAGTCCCTCTGGCTGGCCTGCAAGGCTTCGGCGGCACGGGCGCTGGCAGCTACGGAGCGGCGCACCAACTCAACGGCCTCGGCGTCGGCTCCTACTCGGATGCCAACATTGATGACGGCCGCCCCATCGACGGCGTTCCCGCCGTCGGCTCGCAGCGCTACAGCATCTGGCGCACCCTGGCTCGCGGCCCTGTCCCCGACTCGGTGTTCCAGAGCTATGAGCCGACCACTACGGCGCAGCCTGCCGTCTCGGACAGCACCGTCACGCCTGCCGTCACTTACCCTGCCGGACAGGTCAAGGTCGCCCCGCGCTGCGTCGTCTGGAGTGCTCCCTTCGCCGGAGACCTGCTCGTCGGGCCGGGAACAATCACCGACCCCGCCACGCAGACCTCGCTCCGCGCCTTTGTCAAAGCGGGCGGACGCCTGTTTATGACCGGCCAGGACATCGGTTCGTCTATCACACAGAATGGAACCACGGGCAACGCGGCGGGAGGCTTCCTGTCGGATGTCCTCGGCGCTACGCTTGTCTCAGGAAACAAAGGTACGCACAATGCCACCGGTGGCGGCGACATTGCCAACAACCGGATTTCCAATGTTGCTTTCTTCGACGGACAAACCCGTATGAGCTTCTTCCAACTCACCGGGGGCGGTTTCTTTGTCTTCCAGCCGCCCTACAAGAACCCAATTACCGTTAGCAACGACATTGGCGGCAACGTGTTTGGCGATACCTACTTCCACAAGGATCAGGTTCCTCTCTGGCGCACTGACGCTTCTCTGGATCAGCTCGGTCCGTATGCGACCCCGTTCGGCGTTTCCAACAACGGTGGCCAGGGCAACTCGGTCGTCGGTCAGATTGACACAGTCGCGCCGTCCAAGACCAGCTCGCACCTTGACCTGACGCTGAACCCGTTCAATAACGTCTACCCCACCGGCACGACCGGAGACCCGAACGCGGCAAACTCTAAGGGCGGCAACGGCCTGCTCTACTACGATGACACTGCCACGGGCGGCACGGGCGCTAAAGTCGTCTACGCCTCCTTTGGTTTCGAGGGCCTGTCCACCGACTACTACTCACAAGACCTCGGCAACCCGGCGACGCGCTACTACCTGCCGCACAATCAGCGCCAGAATATGCTGCACAACATCGTCTGCTACCTGCGGACGGGAACCGTGCAGGGAACCATCCGGTCTACGACCGGCAACGGCAGCCCCGGCGCGGGCATCGGCGGCGCAGTCGTTTACCTCGTGTCCTCCAATGGAACCACCATTCCCGGACGCGGAACCTTTAGCGCCGCGTCGGACTCGACCGGCAACTACCGCATTGACGGCGTCGAACCCGGAACCTACACCGTCGTCGCTTACAAAAACGGCTTCACCCGGACCACGTCTAACACGACCAACACGTTCACCGTCGAAGGCGATGCCACGCAGAATGCCAGCGTCACGCTGCTGCCTGCCGCGCCCGGAACCCTGAGCGGCACGGTCAAGGACGCCTCCGGCAGCCTGATCGCCGGAGCGACCGTCACGTTTAACCCCGCCGGAGGCGGAACCGCACAGATCGCCACGACCAACGCCAACGGACAGTACAGTCTGCCCACCATTCCCGCCGGGTCCTACACCGGCACGGCCAGCTTCCTGCCCGCCTACGGCGCGTCACCGGCTCAGACCGTCACCATCACGGCCAGCGCGGCGTCCACGGCGAACTTCGTCCTGACCGCCGCCACCGGCACGGTCACAGGCCGGGTGATCAAGGCCGACGGAACCCCTATCGCCAACGCCTCGGTCATCTTTACCTCGGGCAGCCCGGCCACGGTCGCTAAGACCGTGACCACAGCCGCCGATGGAACCTATACCGCAACGGTTCCGGCAGGCAGCTACACGCTGACCGCCACTGCCACCGGCTTCGGCAACGCCGTCGTCACCGTGCAGGCCGTCGGCGCGGTCTCGACCGCCGCCCCGGACCTCGTGCTGGGTGCTGCGGCGAACGGCACGCTCGGCGGCCTCGTCCTGTCCACCACCGGGGCCTCCCCGCTGGCAGGCGCGACAATCACCGCCATTAACTCCGGCACCGGAGCCAGCGCCACGGCGACCTCGACGGCCACAGCCGCCGCCGCACCTGATCAGGGCACACTCAACTACGGGCCGCTCACGCTGGGGCAGGGGACCTACACCGTCACCGCCAGCCGAGGCGGCGTGACCACCTCGCCGCAGACGGTGACTATCACCGCAGGCACGTTCACGCGGCTGGACTTCAGCGGCATCACCGGCCTGCCCGCCATCCATACGTTCCCGGCAGGTCTCCAGTTCGTGTCCCTGCCGTACAACTATGCCTCGCTTGGCTTTGACGCCGTGTTCGGCACGCTTAACACGGCCACGACGCCGGGCAACCGCTCACACGTCGCGCTGTGGGACCCCGTGGCCTCCAGCTACGTGCTGGACCCGACCGCCCCCGCCGATGCGCCCCGCCTCGGGGTCGGCTACTGGGTGTTCCTCAAGAACGCCACCGCCGTCACCCAGACCGGCACGACGCCTACCGGAACCGTCAGCGTGGCCCTGCACCCGGCCTGGAACCAGATCGGCGTGCCCAGCATCGCCGGAGTGACCGCCGCCAACCTGCGGTTCATGGGCAGCGACGGCGTTTCCCGCACCTTCGCGGATGCCTCTGGCGCCCAGTTCCACCTGATATCGCCGACGCTGTACCGCTATGACGGAACGGCCTACCAGCCGGTCTCGCCCACCGATACGCTCCAGCCCTGGACGGCCTACTGGATACGAGTCTACGCCGACGTGACGCTTCAAATCCCGACGGGCCAGTAAAACTGCCCGCCGGGACCCGCCTTCAGCGGGACCCTTTTTAGGAGGACTCTGATTTCGTGAAACATTTCAAACAGCATTGGAGCGCACAGCCCCTCAGTGTACTGATGTCGCTACTGATGGCGCTGCCCGTTCTGGCCCTGCTCCTGGTCGGCTCTCCGAGAGCGCAGGCGCAGGACCTGGCCCGGACCCTGCCCACCTGGGCGGTTCTGGATTTCGCCAACCCGTCCGGCTATGGCAGCACGGATGTTGGGCGTCTGGCCGCCGACTCGTTCGTCGTGGAGCTGGCAAAGCTGAACCGCTACGCCGTCACTCCCCGGCAGGACCTCCTGAACGCTATCACCACAAACAACCTGACCCCGCCCCTGAACCTGACTTCCATCGAAAAAGTCGGGCAGTCGCTCGGAGCCAGTGCGATTGTCGCCGGTGAAATCTCCTCGGTCTCCTTCTCGCAGGACCACCGGCAGGCCAAAGTCAGCATCGTTATCCGCGTCATCGACCCGCGCTCGGGCTACCTCCTGAACGGCGCACTGGCCGAAGGCAGCTCCAATGTCCGGCCTATTCCCGTCTCCGATGAAGAATCGCTAGTCAACGAAGCGTTCGCCAATGCTGGCTTCAATGCCGTCAAGCAGATCAGCAAGTTCAACCTGCCCGTCGCCACCGTCCTCATCGGGCGCGGCGTCAATTCCGTCACCCTGAACAAAGGCTCCCGCGACGGTCTCTACAACGGCCTCGATATGCTGGTCACGCGCAACGGCGTCGTCACCGGCACAGTCAAAGTCTCCGATGTCAGCAACAACGATTCAAACGCCGTCGTGACCGATCAGGGACAGGGCATCCGCCCCGAAGACCGGGCCACCGCTATCTACACCCTGCCGTCTTACAGTATTGACAAAAGAGTTGGCTCGTTCCGCACCGCCAGCAGTGCCGATGTGTCTTCTGACTCGCCCACCCGCCAGAGGCCGCGCAACTTCTTCAGCGGCGTCGGCGGCATTCTGGTCGCCCTTCTGGCCGGAGCGCTGATTGTCTCCGCCGTGCGTGCTGGCCACGGCGAAAAATCGCTGGGCGGTGCGGCCATCCAGGGGCCTCATGCCGTCGCCGGACGCGCTACCCTGATCGGCGGCGCACAAAGCACCACGGTTCCCACCGGTGTCTCCCTGCCCCAGTCACTCTATATTCCTGTTGCCGTGCGGATCAGCTCCGATGTCGGAAACATCAATCCGAACAACTTCCTGGAATACCATGTCTACCGCAGCGACTCCCCCGTGGCCCTGTCCAGCCCGGCTTCACTCGGCATCACCGCCACCCAGAGCGGCGGCAACGTCAATGGCACAGGCGGAACCACCAACACCACCACGTTCAGCTTTGGTGCGGTGCCGCTTCTGGCGCAGTCCGGGCATAGCAACCTGCTTGTCTACGATGGACCAGTCGGCATCACGTCCATCAGCGCTTCCAAGCCCAACATCACCGACAACACCCAGCTTTTGACCGTTACCGCCAGCACCGTGGGAACGACCGCGACCACCACCACCACTGGAACCATTACCCTGGGGCAGCCCATTCCCGGCACGGGCCTGAACCTGGGCCAGCGCGTGTTTTATTCTGTTGAAGGCCTGTACCTCCAGCCCGCCACAACGGGAACCGGCATCCTGAACCCCGGAACCAACAACGGCAGCAACAACAGCAACAATAACAACAACAACGGCAACAACAACAATAACAACAACAATAACGGCAACAACAACAACGGCAACAACAACAATAACAACAACAATAACGGCAACAACAATAACAACAACACTGGCAACAGCTTTGGGCACAACCAGACGTACCAGCTCACTGGCCTGCGAAGCACGAACTACATCACCCTGATTGAGCCGGTCACGCCTGCCGCTAATGCCGCCACCGGAACCGGCCTGAACAACGTCAACTTTACCATCCCGGCCACACGCGGGGGAACCGACTACGTTCTGGAAATCTCCGCTGACCCTGGCTTTGCCAATGCCCGGCGGTTTGCCCCTCAGGCCGGTTCCTACAATGCCCCGGTCACGAACCCAACCAACTATGGCCTCACCGTCAGCGCGGCAACCGGCACGGCGGTCATTTTCAACAACATTGACCTAACTACGGCCTTCCCGAATGCGATCCAGTTCTTCTACCGGGTCGGGGCGCGGGACCTGCTGAACGGCAGCTCGGAAAACGACAACCCATACATCTTCAACGATCCCCTGCCGGTCAACCTGAACGGCGGCGCGACGGCCACGTCCACCGCTCTGCTGTCGGGAGCTGCACGGGCACGGACACAGCAGCGTCAGCGGCCCCGCTTCTAGGGATCGGGGAGAAACTACACTATGACATTCACTCAACACACATCTTTCAAGCGTCTGGTAGCATTCGCCCTGACGGCAGCTTTTCTGCTGCCGCCGGGGACCTGCCTGCTGACCGCCGCCCAGGCACAGGACCCCGGCCCGGTTGCCCCCGCCGCCCCCGCGCCGCCCTCAGCCACCGCCGGAATCATCCGCATTCCGATGGCACCCGTGCAGTCCGGCCCGATCAAAACCATTCTGCTGTTCCCTTTCGCCAACACCATCTCCGCCGGAGGCTCCACCTCCGGCTTCAACGCGGATGTCGTCGGGGCGCAGGTCGAAGACGCCATCAAGCTGCGTCTGAACACCATTGGCCGCTACCAGGCCAGCTCCTTCTCGCCCCACCTGCCACAAATCCAGCGGGCGCTGACCGAGCCGAGCGCCACCGGCCAGGGCGTCACCGAAAACGATCTGGTTCCCCCCTACACCAACGGGGCCACCGCACAGCGGATCACCGATCAGGTCGGAACCGACGGCTACCTGCTCGGAACCATCGAGGCGCTGTCCCAGGACCCCAAAACCCGCAACGTCAACCTGACCATCAGCGCGACCCTTTACAACACGACCACAGGCGCTCCCGTCAAAGTGCTGGCCTACACCGGACACGGCGTCTCGTTCAATGCCTCGGATGACCCGAATACCCTGCTCCAGAGCGCCATCAACGATGCCTCCGGCCATGTCGTCTCCGCGCTGAACGCCCAGGCGGCTCCGCAAAGGAAAGCCGCCGCGCCCGTCGACTTCAAGCGCGGCAGGAAAAGCAACAAAGGCTCCATCCTGCTCGGCATCCTGCTCGCCGTGGGCATCGGCCTTGCTATCTCGTCCACGCACCACAACCATGACAACGGCGGGGGCGGCAACAACCCCGTCACGCCGACCAATCCGACTGGCCCCGGCATCCCCGCGCCGCCCAATCTGGGGCAGGGGACCATCGGCACAACGACCGGCACAACCGGCGGCACGATCTCGCCGCCCAGCCCGCCGTCTACGTAATTTCTGCTTAGTCCTCGCACCACGTAACCGCCGGGGGCCAAAAGCCTCCGGCTGAGACGACTTTTATGCACTACTTCCCCCGGCATCTTCAAGCTGTGTTCCTGCTCCTTGCGCTGGCTCTTTCGCTGCGCCTGACCACGCCCGCACGCGCCGGGGGGCAGGCCAGCGTCGCCGTGTCCGCCGCCCCGGACGTCATCTACGCCGACGGTAAAAGCACCACCGTCATCACCGCGACCGTCCGTGACGGCGGCGGCAAAATCGCGCCCGATGGGACCTCGGTGCGCTTCACCACCACCCTGGGGACGCTGACCCCGGACACGGCCACCACGGCGTCCGGCGTCGCCCGCGTTTCCCTGACCGCCTCCTCGCAGGAAGGCAAAGCCAGTATCACCGCTGCCGCCTTCGGCATCAGCGCGGAAGGCTCCTCCGCAGGCGCGGCCACTGTGGAGTTCACCGCTGACCGCGAGTCACTGTTTGACAAAGACGCCCGCTGGATTCGTGTGGACTGCCCCCAGTACCTCATCTACAGCGCCGACACGCGCATCATTGAAGCCGAAGGCAAAAACGGCTCCGCCCACCTGTCTTACAAGTCCGTGCAGATCGACGCCGACCGCATCCAGGCCGACCTGCAAACCCAGACTATCCTTGCCCACGGAGCCGTCATCCGCCGGGGACGCCACCAGGTTCGTGCCGCCGAGCTGCGCTATGACCTGCTGACCGGCAACGGCAGCGCCATTCTGGCCGACCAGAGTGCCAGCGTTCTCATCACCGGCGCAGCCCTCGAAACCTCGCCCCAGGTCGCCGACCCCGCCGAGCTGCCCCTGCAATCCAACCCGTTTCGCTTCGTGGACCTCTCCGACAGCCACGTTGTTGTCTCCGCACGCGCCATCACCGCTGACCCCGGCGATCAGGTCCAGTTCCGCCACGCCACCATCTACAGCGACGGCAAAAAGCTTCTCTCTGTCCCATACCATGTCATGCCGATGAACTCCAATCAGGTCTTCGGCCAGCAGCTTCTTGGCTTCGGCTCCCAGGGCGTCTTTCTCAATCTGCCCTACTATTACAGCGTCACGCCGCACTCTAAAGGAACCATCTACCTGCGGAACGCTGGCGTCTCCGGCGCAAATGTCGGCGGGGCACTCTCCTCCGGCACCGGGTTCTTCAACGGCCACGCCGCCCGGCACGGCCTCGCGCTGGACCTCGAACAAACCTACCAGATGGGCCGGGGCGGACAGGGCCAGTTCCTGGTGTCCGGCATCACGCGCTCCGAATGGGGCGCCCAGTGGAGCCACACCCAGCGGCTTGATGAGGCCACGACCGGCTACCTGTTCGTGGACTACCCCTCGCACCGCAGCCTCTATGCGTCGTCCAACGTCTCGCGCCAGTTCAACGGATTTTCGTTCAACCTGAACGCCTCTGGCAGCCGCGACCCCGGCCTGGACGGCTACAGCGCCCAGAGCCTCAGCTTGAACGCTTACATCCAGTCCAACCCGCGTGCCCTCGGCCATTCCGGCGTCAATTACACCACCGACTTCGCCGTGCAGACCGGCTCCCTGACCTCGGAAGCTCCCGGAACCGGCAAGATCACGACGCCTATCAACACTAAATCCTTGGACTTTCGCTTCTTCACCGCGCCGCAGCATCTCGACAAGCGTACCGTCGTCACCAACTCGCTCACCGTCGGCCAGGCGTGGGGCGGCCAGCACAACCAGTTCGCCCCCACCGTCAGCGCCAGCCTCGGCCTGACACGCACCTTCCGCCAGTCCGACTCGCTCGCCCTGAACTATACCTACCGCTACGACCCGCTGCTGACCCAGATCGGCACACCCGCAGGCGGCCTCGACCCGCTGGCCGCCCTCCTGCGCTCGCCATCCCAGCAGCGCCTGACTGTCACCTACCAGGCCACGCCCCTGAAGCGGGTGCAGACCTCTTTCTCCGGCGGCTACGGCCTGCCGCTCAACGACCGCAGCCTGTTCGCCTCGGCCACCTACCGCGTCACCCCGGACTGGGGCCTCGGCCTCGCCACCACCTACGAGAACTACCTTAACGACCGCTACTCCGACGTCGAGTACTCCATCACCCGCCGCGTTCTCGGACGCGATCTGGTCTTTTACTACTCCAACCGCGCCAAAAAAATCCGCTTCGACTTCGCCGGAGCCGGCTGGCAGTGATCTTCCGGTTCTGCCCAAACAAAAAGCGCCGGGGCATTCGCCCCGGCGCTTTTTATGCTTTTTTGCGTTGTCTGCCTGCTTGACACATCTGCAAAGCGCGGCCATACTTTATATAAAATATGCCCAGCAAGGAGCTTTCCACTTATGTCTACTTTCCAGCGCCGCCCCGCCCGTCAGGGCTTCACTTTGATCGAGCTGCTCGTCGTCATCGCTATCATCGCCATTCTTGCCGCGATTTTGTTCCCGGTCTTCCAGAAGGTCCGCGAAAACGCCCGGCGTGCCTCCTGCCAGTCCAACATGAAGCAGCTTGCGCTCGCCATGACCCAGTACACGCAGGATGCCGATGAACAGTTTCCTCGGCCCAACACCGGCGGGGTCGGTTGGGGCAGCAGTGTCTATGCCTACGTCAAAAGCACCGGCATCTACAAATGTCCCGATGACCCGACGGCCACCAACGGCACGCTGGTCCCCGTCTCCTATGCCTTCAACCCGAACGTCGCTAAAGCCAGTCTCGCCCAGCTCAATGCCCCCGCCAGCACCGTTCTGTTCTCCGAAACTCAGGGCGCGACCGCCAATATTCTGGACAGCACCCTCGACACTGGCATCGGCCACGGGGATTACTCGCCTGCCGCCAACGGCGGCGATGGCATCGGTGCAGGCTACATCGACTATGCGACCCCCACCGGCGCTGCCGTCAAAGCTAAATACGTTGACGGCATCAGTACCACAGTCGGGATGGGCAATCCCCCGTGCAGCGACACCAAAGTCATGCCCTACCTCAGCACGCCTGTCCACACCGGCGGTGCGGACTTCGCCTTCACCGACGGCCATGTCAAATGGCTGCGCGGCTCCGCCCTGTCCCCCGGCGGCAGCAACCCGGACCCGAGCGGCCTCCAGACCAGCGGCTGCGGCGTCGCCGCCGGAACGAGTGCCCTCAGCACCGGAAACTTCACCGGCACGTTCAGCGTCAACTAGCGCCCGGAACATTTGCTCGCCCGGCGGCGTCAGACAAGTGTGATCTCCTTATCCTTGCCACTCCCGGCGTCAACGCCCGTGTGAGGGGCGACCGCCGAGTCAGCTTAGAACTGCCCCGGCGGTTTTTTTTGCGTCTGCGCCTTCGGGCTAAGAGACTGTATAGAAACTCCTGTCACGGGGCTAAACCCCCGTGCTTCGAAAGAGCAATTCCCCGCCTTCGCGGGTATCAGATAAGCCACGTTGGTGTATTCCTCGCCCGCGAAGGCGGGGGGTTGCACTTTTAAAGCCCTGCCGTTCAGGGCAGGGAGAGCTTTCTACACAGTTTCTAAGATTTCGCGGGCGGCGTGCTGTCCGATGGCTTCGCAGCTTCGGTGGCCTTCTTTTCTTCGGCGGCCTTGGCGGCGGCGTCTGCCGCCTTCTTCTCTTCCGCCGCCTTTGCGGCGGCAGCCTCGGCAGTCACCAGCTTCTCCACCTCGCTGTGCAGCATCTCTTTCATGCCGTCCAGCGCCCTTTCGTCGTCGCCCATGATCTTGTGCAGCACCCGCCCCGTCTGCCCCGACACCAGATACACGCTCGGCAGGTGCGACACCCCCCACGTCCGCGTCTGATACAGCCCGTTGTCCACCAGCACCGAGACGCCCTTGACGCCCTGCGCCTCCGCAAACGCCGCCAGCTCCATCCGGCTGCCCTCGCTGACCCCCAGCGCCGTCCACTTCTGCGTCGGCAGCCCCTCGACCCACCCCTGCACCGTCTTCAGCGCCCGCACCGACGGGGCCGAGTCCGGCGAAAAGAAGACCACCACCAGCAGCCCCTTGACCCTGAGCTTGGCGGTGTAGGTATACGTCCCCGTCAGGTCACTCAGCCCAAAATCCTGGATCGGGCGTGCCGTCCCCATCGTATTCGCCCCATAAAACCGGTCCGTGACTGCCATACGTTCTCCTCAACTGCGTGCCGCAATAAACTTTGGTCTAACTTTGTGCGTATTGTACCAGAAAACCGCGCCCCCTGCTCTGATGCCTACGAATGGGTAGGCTCAGGAACACGCAAGTCACGGCAGATTTTGCGTGCCAGAATGTTGTTGATTTCCTGATGACGAGGCACGGCGGAAGCCGTTTACGTTTGTGGGTTGATATAAATTGTGTGTCTCCCGCCTTCGCGTGAGAACTCGCAGCCATGCGATTCCAGATGCCGAACCATATCGCGGCGTTTCATCGTGCCGAGACCAAAAGCGGCTCACGAATGACAGTTTGACCGCGTAACCCCTCTTCGGCCATCTGCCGGTTAGCCTCCAAAACAAGAGTGATTGCCTCCTGCAATTTCTCCCGCGTCTCCTCCAGCGTTTCTCCCTGCGTGTTCGCGCCGGGCAGTTCTTCCACAAATCCAATATAGCCTTCCGGCACTTTCTGAAATACCGGCGTGAGTGTAAACTCCATAAACATAACCTTTCCCCATACCAAAGCGCCGAAATAGTACAGTGTTTGGTCATCTGTCGGCGCTGCGTCTTATATCCAGTCCAGCATCATTGGCATCGCGGCGCTCGTTTTTTCAGGCTTGGTACTGCCTGTAAACACCGTCCGCGTGATACCTGGCATAGTCTCATAGCGTGTGAGCGTCTCACGAAACGTAGCCGTGTTGTCGCTGGCTTTATACCCGACATAAATATCTATCTGCCGGTCAACCCCTATGTCCGAATGAAAGAAGGTGGCCCACACTATTTTCCCGTTCGCCAGCTCTATCCGCAGATCATGGGGTCCGTAGTCTATCGGAGAGACAACCAAAGGCATCGCCTGCGACTTACGCTGATTATCCAGCGTGATAGACCGCCACCCCTCCGGCGGAGCATGAACGGTCAAGCGGCTTGGAACCATCTCCCTGACAAATAGAGGAGATAGAAGTGCCGCGATAGCAATCAGGCAGCAACTCAGAACAATCGCCACGATTTTTCGCTTTCGCATAAAGCCTCCGCCCAGTAGCCTTGCATTCAAGCTAAATCCGTGCCAATACTGAACCACGAACCTAAAACCCCAACCACTAGCGTCAGGTGCAAAGCAGTGTTCGGCCACTTCAGGGCTTGCTCTCGCCTCTGAGATTGCGTTTCCTGTACCAGATTTCGTAATTGCGGATCACCTTCTCGCAAATCTGTTTTTGGCTCCGACACTGAGACAATCCCACCGGAAAATAGATCAACGCGCTTGCGGTAAAGCCTGTGGCTAGGAGCCAGTGACCGGAAGTATGCCAAAAGGCAAAGAAGATTGTCATGATGAGGCATATAGCAGACGGATAAAAGGTGTGTTTATAGCCACTGCGAATTTTAGCCGCATCCTTTGCCGGCGAGCCGAGTTGTTCTGCCAAATGATCATAATCTCTGTCCATCTGAAATAGTCTCCTTCACAAAATAGGCAAAGGCAAAGTAACCTAGCGGCAAACGATCCAAGACGGCATTCGCCCGACTGCTTCTCAACAATTATATCACACTTGCCACAATTATCATCCGCCCCGCCCCCCGACGCTACGCTCCTAATCCTTCCTTTAGGAAGGACCCCGCGAAGCAGGGAAGGTAGGTCTCCTATTCCGGTCCCCCCATTATTGGGGGCTAGGGGGTCCGGCTTCCCCTTGACACAGGTTCCCCCAAACCGCCACAATAAATCATAAGTCTACTAGTATTCTGTTATCGTAGCCAAAGGAACCCGACACCATGCCCACCACCGAACCCGGCAAAGCCATCGCCGCCCGCAATGCTACCACCCACGGACTCTTCGCCCGTGACGTCGTCCTCCCCCACCTCGGCGAAGACCCCGCCGGCT